>OBLI01000512.1_pt1 | contig 41302 bp, 36 predicted proteins | sample 1519701 | NCBI WGS metagenome assembly OBLI01 (sample SAMEA3663005, study PRJEB22513) | pig gut metagenome | biome: pig gut; feature: pig-associated habitat; material: faeces | place: France | collected 2012
GTGAGCACTGGGTGCGGGCATCCCATATCACTTGCCAAGTGTTGCCGCCATCGTGGCTCACCTTGACATAATAGTGGTCGTCGTAGCCCTCGTAGGTGTCGTATTCGAGCACCATGGGGTCGATGTAGCTGTAGAACTCGAGGTTGGTGGCGTGGTCGTATGCCGGTGATATGAGCCACTCGTCTTGGTTGGCCGACGAACCGTCGGGGTGGGTGCCAAGGTCCATGAATACCATAGCGCTGTGGCTGCCCGTGTGGATGTAGTCGGTGTAGTTGTCGAACTGTGAGAAATCGTCGGTGGGGTATTGGAACCATGTGCAGCGGTAGTCGCTGCCGTTGGCGGTCTGCACCGTCCACCCCTCACCAGGGAAGGTGGCGTCTTCAAAACCGTTGTTCTCTACATCGTTCATACCTGTTGGCAAATCCCACGACAGGTCAACCTTGTATCCGTTGACTTGTGCCTGGAGGTTGGTCTGTGCCTGTGCGCCCATGGGCAGCAGACAGAGGGCAAACAGTGTGTATGCCCACGACCGGTGATGGTGTAATGTACGTTTCATAAGCTACGAGATTTAAAAATAATAAGATGCTGTAAAGGTAATGAATGATGGGCATCAATGGATCATTTTGCCTGCGTTTTTGGTTACTATTTCACGAAACAGTAACCAAAAAGAGCGTTAGAGCGCGTTTACGCGCTCTTATGCGTTGAATTTTTTCTCTTTTTCCTCTCTCGATAGCTTTTGGTACATGCTGGGCTTGATGCCCGTGATGCGGGTGAAGACGGTGATGAAATTGGCCTGCGACTTGTAGCCCACGCTCTCTGAGATGGCCTTGATGGTGAGTTTGCCGTAGGTGTCGTCGTCCATAAGGCGGCGCATGGCTTCTTTGATGCGGTATTCGTTGAGCAGGGTGCGGAAGTTCTTGCCAAACACTTGGTTGATGACTTGTGAGGCGTAGCGGGTGTTGGTGCCTGCCTTCTCGGCAAGACTCTCGATGGTGAAGTTGCTGTTGCAGAAATCTTCTGTTTGCTCCATGGTGTGCATGATGCAGGCAAGAATGGCCTTGCGCTGCTCTTCGGGCACGGTGGTGGAGGTGGGGCGCGGCGACTGCTCTTCGAGGTCGTGTATGCGCTGCCGATAGGCATTCTCTTCGGTGAGCATGGCCTTGCTGCGCTCATAGAGGCTGTTGTAGGATGCCTTGAGGCGGCGTTTCTGCACAATGACCACGGCAAGCAGCACCATGAACAGCAGCGAACAGGCGATGAGGGTGAATAGCCAGCGGCGCTGCATAGTGAGCTGCATCTCCTTGCGCTCTTTCTCTAACGTGAGGTTGTTGATGATGTCGGTGCTGAGGTTGGTTTCGTAGAGAAACTGGGCGTTCTTGAGGTGGTTGAACGCTGTGATGTTGTAGATGGAGTCGTTGAGGTCGAGGTATTCTGACTTGTATTGAAGGGCTCTTTCCAGATTGCGCTTCTCATAGAGCATATAGAGTTTCTTCAGTGTTTCGGCCAGCAGGTTGGCTTGGTTGTTTTCGCGTGCCAGACGTTCGTTGGTGTGCAGATAGCACAGGGCTGAATCTACTTGGTTGAGGCGCAGAAACGACTCGACCATGCTGGTGTATGAAGAGCCTTCGCACTCAACGCCCAACTGATGTTCTTGGGCATAGTGGGCCGACTGGCGGAACCAGCGGATGGCCTCGCGGTGGCGGTTCTCGTAGGAGAGTATCATGCCCTTGTCCATGAGCAGGTTGTAGTGGTAGCGTGGACGCTGCTCGCGGTTGGCGGCCATCTCTCGGTAGTAGGCCTTGATGCGGCTGAGGGGCTCTTTGGTGGGGTAGGCGCATATCAGGTTGTTGAGCAGACGGTTGACGAAACTCTTATCGCCGCTGTGGCGCGCCACGGCGAGGGCCTTGTGATAGAACATGGAGCTGCGCTCAAAGTCGTTGAACATGCTATAGACATTGCCTATCATGTTGTAGATGCAGGGAATCATGTCGTTGAAACCGTTGTCTTCGCACAGTTTGAGACTGGTGAGGAAATATTCCATGGCCTTGGAATAGGAGCAGCGCATGTAGTAGATGTTGCCGATGTGGCAGGCGGCCTTGGCACAGGCGTATTTGTCTTGCCGCTCCATCTGTGCAGTGTAGCGGCTCATCAGGATGTTGAAGGCCACGAGGGCACGGTCGTCGGCCTGGAGGTCTGTCTGGGTTTCGCCGTAGCGCAATAGGGATTGGGTATTGAGGGTGGACAACTGGCGGTATTGTGCCTCGATGGGATGCTGACGGTTGTCGTGGGCATACACGCCGATGCAAACCAAGCTGAGGAGCATGGCCAGCAGAAGTAAGGCGATTGGCATGACCTGATTTGGTTTACAATAGTTTTGTTTTATTCCTGAAAAGGTTGTCAGTTCCTTTCTCATACCTGATTCACTTGTCATCGACAAAGATAACAAATATATTTGATACAGAAATTAAATCCGAGTAAAATTATTTACTTTGCGTGGGATTCGAAGAGGAAACGAGCGTTCTTGACGATGTTAGAACCAATTTCGCAATTGGTCGCATGAGGTTTTTACTTTCTTGCCTGTAGGGGTGTCTGGATAGTGGACAGCAATTGTTGCAAGGTTGAAGATGAGATATTCCGCTTCGGCTCTTACAGCCTTGCTCTTGATCATCGCTATTGCTGCTTTGCTTTCTCGATCGAAGATCGCATCGACCTCTTCCCAATCTTCTTTGTCGCCGAAATCATAAAGTTCAGGAAAGCCTTCCAAGTTATCGTCATAAATGCTATCGCTATAGGAGGGTAAGAAGAGTGATGACACCGGACCTTTCCAATATTGAGTCAATGCCCAACAAACTTCCAACGAGTTGCGACGTCCGATGGCATATTTCAACCTTGCCATGCCTCGTTCATCGGCATTCTTGCCATGGCGCATCTGCTTCTGATAGTGGAGCATACGACATGCGAAATGATATTTTGCCTTGATAGGAGATGCGATGGAGTCGAAATCCTGCCATTGCCCCGGCGAATATGAGAAGGGATTCTGGTTTAAGTATCCCTGCTTATAGATATTGAGAGTGGCAAGATACTTCTCAGGCACGCGAACGAGATAATCAGCGGCAAGGCTATAACGCTCTTCGCGCAGGGCAAGTGTGCCGATCAGTTCATCGTAATAGGGTGAATCATGGCGTGCATATCGCTTCAAATGCCGATAGAGAGGTGTGTCGGTGGCTATGGAATGCTTCACCGATATCAGTTGTGCTGAGGTCAGTGAGTTCATCAATCGGAATGAGGGATTGCTATAGTCGAAAGTATTATCAAATATTGTGCTATTGCGCATCTCCTCGAGAGTGAGGCTGATAAACGAGGATGTTAAAAAGCCGAACCTCGTATTGTCGGTAGGCCATAACAGGTGGCGCTTGTTCTTGGCATCAATATTGTCGCCATAACTACAGAGCAGGATGGCAGTGGCATACTCTTTATGTTTCCAAAGATTAGGGATCCAATTCGCATAGATGATATTTCGCAATATGCGGCTCCAATCCGTGGCATCGGCTGACAAGGCATTGATTTTCTTTTCAATCCATTGCAAGTCTGCCAAGAGAGTGGCGCGTCTGCCGACGAGGGCATCTATCTTCATACGATAGGCTCGAGCATGATCGCGAAAATTTTCCGATGAGAATTGTGATTGCAGAGCCAATGCTATATGGCGCGATGCCGCAGCATAATCCTCATGAAATTTTCCCGCTTCGTATGCTAAATAGAACTCCCAATCGCCCGGATAACGAGTCTTCTTGTCGCGGATCACTTGTAGTGCCACCGGCTTTATGGCGCAGAATTTGGCAGAATCTGTCGAACATCTCTCGATGTATGCCATAAGTTCGGGGCAATCTGCATTTCGCTCCGCCATATAAGCCACGGCGTTGTCGTGAATGATCGAATTGAAATCGCCTGCTTGTGCGAAATATTCATTCGCCCTATCCACATCGCCCAGACGCGACCAGCATCCCGCCACATATTTCTTCGCCATCCGCTTCAGCAGATTGCTCTCCGGAAATTCGCGGAAATATTCATCATAACTCTCCACGCACCCTGCATAATCGCGGGCGGCAAAGAGAGCCCTGACCAACTGCAATGCATAGCGATCTCTAAGTCGTGTGCCTCGATAGGCCCGGCACAAGTCGATTATTTCTGAAAATTCATCGGTGCTCTTATCTTGCGTATCGGGATAATACCATGGAGATGTTATTTCCTTACGTTTATTCTCCAAATCTTTGGCTACCGAGAGGAATGTCTGGATTTCAAAGTCATTGGTCTTGGTGATATAAGCATAGAATAGATTGTCAGGATCACTCTCAGGGTCGATTTCACTATCTCCATATACCACCTCATCGATGTCCTCGAGAGGTATCTCAGTAGAGGTGAGTTCTTGCCAGAGACGTAGATTCTCCATCTTCTCAAACTCCCGAGATGATCTGCCGTCATCGGTTGAAGAGAAGAACTTAGCTGTTGGGATACAGGGGAAGAAGGGTCCACAGGCTTGTGCCGAAGGTGTGGAGACCATGATCAGCGCTGCCAAGCAACTAATCACGCCTATCGATAGAGTATAATTTTTCGATTTCATCTGCTTTGTATTTTGAAAGGTTGGCTGAGTCGAGATGATAGATGATATTACAGTGGGGGCGTCCTGCGAGATGGCGCTCTATTGCCTTTTTTACCGCCAGGATTTCGGCAAACGATGACTCCTCGGTGCGAATGACATCTCCCTTGCGGATGATCTTATCTTTGTGCATCATATCGCAGAGGACTCGATGCTTATTGTCGGCTACCGGTGCATAGCGTGTACTGTCATTCAGGTCTATATCCGATAGCAGACCGATAAAGCGTCTGTCGCGAAATAAGAGTTGCCACGAATAGGTGGGATATGCCACATCTATGTGTAGCGGATAGTTGTCAAGATGTCGCAAGTATGGCTTCACATCTTTAAGACTGATGATAGAATTGGCCGCATCCGGATCATCGAAACTGCCGGTGTTATAGACCATCAACACGCCATAATCCACCGGCGGCGCTTTCCTCGCCAACTGGTGAAGTCTTATCGTCGAACTCAGACACCAATTAAGGCCCCGGCGCGAGATATGTATCTTGGCGGAGTCGCATAGCAGAAAGAAGGACTTCTCGGTCGTGGCTGTCCAGTCGCAGTCGAGCTGCAATCCCTCCACATCGTTAAGATCATGGTACTTACACATGCGGCGAACACGCTCCACGATCCTTTGTGCCAATTCTCCCTCCTTGCCTTTCGAGGCTTTTAAGGCGTCTATGGTGATATACACCACCGGCACTATCATCGATTGGAGTGTTTCCTCCGTTTCATCGTCTCTATAGCGAGGTATTTGGATCGATGCATTGGGCACCACCTTCTCAAATGTTAAGGCCGAATTGCTCTGCTCGGCAGTAACATCGAACATCCGCAGATAGAGCCGTCCAACTTTGTGTCGGTTCCGGAAAGCATTCTCCTCCGGACTTATGTCCAAAACGGTCTTCCAATAATATACGCCATTCCACTCTTCATGATCGAACGCATTGTCATCGCGATGAGAGCAAGAGCATAAAATTGCCAAGACCGGCAAAATGAAGATCAGTCGTTTCATACGCACTTTAATTTTTTAGGCAAATTAGGCGAAAAAAAGATGCTCGGCAAAGTAAAAAGCCGAGCATTGTATGAAATGATAATTATACTGTATGAAATCTACGCCGGGGCTATCAGGCATCTCTTAGAGGGGCTATCAGGCATCTCTTAACGCCAGATAATATAGTTGGTGCTTACGGAGGCATCTGGGACTTCGGTGCCATAATCATAGCGGTCTCCTCGGGCATCCACGGCAAAGCCTGCCGCCTCCGACCCTACCAGATATATAGCATTATTTACCCCCATATCCGCCAGCGACTGTGCGAAGTCGTGGAATGTGAGACGCTCATGACTGAGGATCACCACTATCATCCCATCCCATTCAGCCAGAGCCTTGCGGAGCGAGCTCCCCTTGGGCTTATTTTCAACTATTTGGTTGGCCACTACAAGGGGATATTGACGGAAGAAATAACCCTCTGACTCGATGGCTTTCTCCAAGAGGGGGGTGGCATCTGCCACTCCGATTGTTATGTTGCCGTCGATGATGGCACAGAAGCCCGACTTCGCTTCACCCTTGCTCACCAGATTGCCCTTCACTACGTATGCTCCCACTATCCCGCCATTGTCGGCACGTATGTCGGCAGCCTGCATCGCCAACGCCACATCTCCACTCTCGACAATATCCGTGCCGATATGAAGTTCTGCCGTTGCATCTCGAGGGGTGAGGATGGTGAAACTCTTTCCCCCGACTATGGTGTCGGTGATATCCACATACCCCCTCCTGCTCAACGTGTCGACAGCCGTAGCACTACCCGATGTAGTGCTATCCTGCTTCACTGTCAGCACATCGCTCTGATCATTATCGCCCTTGTCGCTATTACCGAGTAAAGCAAAGAGGATAGCCAAGATCGCCACTGTGGCTAATGCAATTACATAATAAAGCCAACGAGGAGAAGATAGCCTCTTCTTTCCTCCATCGGGATTAATGATCCTTATCTCATTGTCGTTGATATCCTTATTGCTGCTCATAGTAGTTCCTCCTTCTCGATATATTCCTTCAGAGCCTTCAGAGCCTCGCGAGAGGCTGTAGTCTCGCGCTTGAAGGTCCGACAGTCGGAGAGTGTCAACTTCTGACGTGCCGGATTGATATAGGAAATGTATTTGCGATTGATGATCAGGCTCTTGCCGATGCGTATAAAGCGGTCTGACTGAGTCGTTGCCACATCCATCAGCTTATGTTCCACCTGCCCTAATTGCATGGTAAGCACATATTCCGAGCCATCGACCAGTGTGAGAACCGAATAATTGCCATCGGCAGTGATAAGCACCACCGATTCGCTCGGGACTCTGATCAGTTCGCCCGATGTGCTGAAATTAAAACAAACATCCACTTATATTGCTGATTAATTTTCGATTACATTGTCGTCGGAGATCTTGCGCTTGAGGGCGCGGAAGATGAAGCCGACATGATTAGCCAATGTGCGAGCCTTGCCATAATGTTTTGCCATGATGGCATAACGCTCTCGGAGCGATTTTACCTTGTTCTTATCGGTTAGACCGTCGCTGAGATAGTCGATAGTGATACGATTGAGGTTGACACAACGGCGAGGGTCGGAGGCCTTGATGCAGCGGATGGTCCAGTCGTAATCTGCCGAGAAACGATAAGAGGTGTCATAGAGGGGGGCGATCTCACGCTTCACCATGAAGGCTTGATGGCATATCAGCATACCCTTGGCGAACGAATCGACTGTCAGCATGGTCGGGGCTGTGAGGTGACGCTTGCCGACGATATGACGGCGGGCATCGACGATCACCGTGTCGCCATAGATGATGTCATAATCGCGCATGGCATACTCGGCGTATGCCGCAAGGCTCTCATCATTGTGGAAAGAATCGCCGGCATTGAGGAAGAGCAGATACTTGCCGCGCGCCATGTTGATGCCCTTGTTCATCGCATCATACAGACCATTGTCGCGCTCGCTCAGAATCCGGGCATTGCCGATGCTCCGTGCTTGAAGCAGCGTCTCGTCGGTCGAGGCGCCATCCACGATGATATGCTCAAAATCGCCAAAACTCTGCGAATGAATCGATTTCATCGTCGGAACTATCACATCCTTAGCATTATAGGTGATAGTTATTATCGAAATTAATGGGGTTGACTCCATAAGTAATCAATGTTAATTTCTGCAAAATTAAAAAAAAGTTGAAATAAATTGTAAAGATAAGTTGGTAGAATAAAGAAATAACTTTAAATTTGTGGATTATTAACTGATTTCTAAAAATTAATTTATCATGGCTTACGTAATTACAGACAAATGTATCGCATGCGGAACATGCGAATCAGTATGCCCGGTTGGCGCAATCTCAGAAGGTGACGGCAAGTACAACATCGATCCTGACACTTGCATCAGTTGCGGCAGTTGTGCATCTGTTTGCCCTAACGATGCTATCATCGAAGGCTAAACAATCTTGCAAAAGAGAAAATATCGGTTGCCTTCTTGTTCGGGAGGCAACCATATTTTTATCTTAGCGCGCGTTCCCGGTAATTTGGGAGTCGCAGCTTTGAGTCGATTTATCATTTCTCTGTTTTTACCTGTTGTGATATCAGTTTTCTTCAAAACAATTCTGTAATGGACCCTCAGATCATAAAAGTCATCAATAAGAGCAACAATCCGTTGCCACAACCGAGCACACCCGATGCCGCCGGCATGGATGTGCGAGCCTATCTCCCCGAGGGGGATGTGACCATCCCCCCGATGGGTCGTGCCCTGATCCCCACCGGACTCTTTATGCAGCTCCCCTCCGGCTATGAATGTCAGATCCGTCCACGTAGCGGCTTGGCGCTGAAACATGGCATCACCGTGCTCAATACTCCCGGCACTATCGACGCCGACTATCGCGGCGAAGTGGGAGTAATATTAATCAACCTCAGTTCCGAGCCTTTCACCATCACCAGCGGCGAGAGAATCTGCCAAATGGTGATCAATGAGTGTGTCAAAACTTCATGGCAGCAGGTCGAATCGCTCGATAAGAGTGAACGAGATGCCGGCGGATTCGGTCATACCGGCAGAAAATAAGGGATTCCCCCAACTATGAATAGAATGGTTAAATATTTCGTGTCGGCACTCGCCTTGCTGATGATGCTTACCGCTTTCGCCGGTAAGCCCGACCCGGCGATGAGGCGTAAGGCTAACTATTATTACAATGCCGCAATCCGCAGCGAGATCGCCAAAGACTATCCCGCCGCTCACGAACTTTTCCGAAAGGCTTACCTCACCGACACTACTTTCAATGAGGCGGCTCTCGGGTATGGCCGATATATGCTCATCAATATGTATGACTCGATAGGAAATCCCGATTGTATGACCAAGGCATGCCGACTCATGAGGAAGTATATCGACGCCAACCCCGACGATGCCCGCGAGGCTATAATCTATTGCAATATCCTCAGAATCAGCAATGACTCCATCTCCGAGGATATCGATGTGCTCGAACGTGCTTACAGCCATAACTCCGACAATACCGACCTGCTCGATGCCCTCGAATATGCCTACGTCATCCACGAAAACTATCCGATGGCTATCGACGTGCTCCGTCGATATGAGCGCCTCAAGGGTGTGAATTACTCTGTCTCGACACGTAAAGCACAGTGCTACATGATGATGGGAGATAGTATCTCCGCCTTAAAAGTGATGGATAGCCTCGTTATCGCCGAGCCTCATAATATGCTCTCTTATATGATGAGGGCTGCTTTCTATCAAGAAGCGGCCAACCTCGATTCCGCCATCTGCGACTATCGTCGCGCCGAAAAGATCAACCCCGACTCCGGCCAACCCAAATATGGGCTGGCAATGTGCTATCAGGCTCTCGGCGATTCCGTAGCATACGACTCGCTGATGGCAGAAGTCATGAGGGCTGAAGATATCGACGTCGCCGATAAAATCGAATGTATGAGATCTTATGTGATAGATAATATCAGAAATCAAAATGGCAAACGCTCGGATGATATGATGGATGTTCTCCTCAAGCAATATCCCCTTAATGCCGATGTGCTCGAATTTGCCGCTATTTATGCCGCTGTCAAATCCGACACCAAGGCTGCCGAGGAGTATATGAGTTATGCCATCGATATCGACCCCGCCAAAGAAGAACGTTGGCTCAATCTGATTTATTATCAGATGCAAAATAATACTCCGGAACGTGCCATCGAGAGTTATCATAGATCCAAGAAATATCTCCCCGACTCGCAGGGCCTTAGAAGAACTTGCGCTATTATCTATGCCCAAACCAAGGAGTATCAGAAGTCTAACGATCTCTTTATGGAAATAATCAAATCGATCCAACATTCACTCCGCCCCGATAGCATCATCACCCGGAATGATATCCGCCGCGACATCAGTTACGGCGATCTCGATCTCTTGCTGACATCGCTCAATAGCATTGGCAATAATTACCACTCGCTCGGCCGCATGGAGGATTGTTATCGCACTTTCGACAATGCCCTCGCCATCGACCCTGACTATCATGAGGTCGCCAATAATTATGCCTATTTCCTCGCACTGAAAGGCGACGATCTCAACAAGGCTCTCGAACTAAGCCGTAGGTCTCTGACAGGGAGCGATCGAGACTATTATGTATATCTCGACACTTACGCCTGGATATTGTATAAACTGGGTCGCTATGAAGAGGCTCTCGCTCCCATGGAGAGGGCTATCAATGGCGAAGACCCTATGAGAGACAAGGATCTGACCTACGATCTCTTCGACCATTATGGCTGTATCCTCTTGGCGCTCGGCCGTAAAGAGCCGGCTTATCGCGCCTGGGAGAAAGCCATCGACTTAATGAAGCAAGATAATGATACCGACAATCCCGATTATGCTGACATCATCGCCCGTATGAAGGAGATCGAGGATGATGTCCTTAAAATTACTGAGGCTGCCGGCGGTGGGGAGGCGACAGATGCAGATGATACCTCCGAATTAAACGATGTGGTCGAAAAGATGGTCAAATGATATAGCAAAACCTGCCTAACTCAGATATATGATGAAGAAATTTTTACTTATATTTTCCCTGTTGCTCTTCTCGACGTCAGCCATGATCGCTGCCGACGATAACGCTGACCCATTCCTGCATAACCTTGCCGATAGTTATAAGGAGTGGCATAATGTGGAGTTCAGCGGCAAGTTGCATTGCTCTCTTCTCCCCCTCTCCCCCTCTGTCAAGATATATATGGAGAAGGATTCGCTGATACAGATCTCGGTGCGCGTATCGCTGATGGGGGAAGTGATGCGTGTGGAGGTGAACCCTCGCGAAGTGGTGGCTGTCAACAAGATGAAGGGGAACTACTTCTGCCAGCCTTTGGCACAAGTGTTCAAGCATGACCCATACGCCCTGAGCGAATTGCAGAGCATTTTCATGGCTCGGGTCATCGTGCCCGGCAAGGGAGAATTCTCTCCTCAACTTGTCGATGCGTTCAACTTTGTCAAGGATGTCGACGGAAACTATGTACTCCTCCCCAATTCCGAGGATCTTACTTCATGGGTAAATTATGGCTTCTTGGTCGATCCCTCCTATCGAACCCTCGCCTTGATGACCTTAATCTCCGGCAAGGGTAGCGCCGATCTGATCTATACTTACAAGCAGAACACTATGAGCATGGATATCTCGCTCGATATCAACGACAAGAAGATGAATGCCCAACTCGAGTTCTCTTCTGTGAAATATGGCGGATCTCCTATGTCGGCTATCAATTACAAGAAATATACTCGTCTCAACAGCCTGCGTGAGATGATCAAAAATATACTCTGATCGGTAAAGAATGTCGCGTAATATATTAATATACCTTATTATTGTGGCTGTAACGGCTCTCGTGCCGCTACCCGATGCATACGCCCGGACTTCTAAGAGCAAGTCTAAAAGCACCACTACCGCCACCACCGGCAAATCTTCTTCCAAGAAGAGTTCTTCCAAGAAGTCCTCTTCCAAGAAGAGTTCTTCCAAGAAATCCTCAAGCAAGAAGAGTCCTTCCAAGAAATCCTCAAGCAAGAAGAGTCCTTCCAAGAAATCCTCAAGCAAGTCGAAGAGGGGGGGCAACTCCAAGCCGGAGACCTCTGCCGAGATGAAGCAACGCGAGGAGTCGACACGGCGTGAGATAGCCCAAACCAAGGAGGAAATCCGCAAGAATGATGCCGAAGTGAAGAAGAACCTCTCCGAACTGGGTCGCCTCGAGGGGGATATCGCTCAGGGCAAAAAGAAGGTCGAAGAGTCGGGCCGTCGTGTCAGTGTCTTGCAGAGCCGTATCGACCAACTCTCTGCCAATATCGCCAACGAAGAGGAGCAACTCAGCCGCCTTCGTGCCGAGTATCTGAAGACGGTCAAGAAGATGCGCACCAAGCGCAAGAGTATGTCGACCTTGGCTTTCATCTTCTCCGCCAAGAGTTTCAATGAGGGACTACGCCGTATGAGGTATCTGAAGGAGTTCGGCGACTGGCGCGACCGCTGCAGTGCCGACATCAATAAGCGTGTGGCCAAACTCCGCAAGGAGTCGCAGGAGTTGTCGCAAACCAAGGATATGCACTCCCGCGCCTTGGCTGCCGATATGAAGGCTCAACAGGCTTTGCAGACTCAATACGACCGCCAAGATGCCATCGTCGTCGAACTCAAAAAAAATGGCGATGCTCTCCGCTCCCACCTCGCCAAGAAGCAGGCGGAAGCCAATTCGCTGAAGAGCCGCATCTCCGCCCTGATCGCTGAGGAGCAACGACGCGCTCAAGCCGAACAACGTGCCCGCGAGAAGGAACAAGCCGAGGCCGAACGACGCGAACGAGAGGCCCGCCAACAGGAGGAACGTCGAAATGCCGAACTCCTCGCCGAGCAAAATAAAGCCGAACAGGAGAAAAAACAAGAGAAATCTCAAGAGAAAAAACAGGATAAGAAGGATCAAAAGAAGCAAGATAAGAAGAAGTCTGACAGCAAGAAGCAAGATCAGAAGAAACAGACCACCAAGACTCCTGATAAGAATAGCAATAAGGGGGATCTTGCCAAGAAGGATGATAAGGATGTGAGCTATGCAGAGGCTCGCCGTCGCAAACCGCGTAGCCAGGATAAGGCGAAGCCTTCCGCTTCGTCGTCAAGTTCGGGCGGCCCGTCGGTGAGCAAACCATCTGCCGGCAAATCTTCACAAGGGGGATCGAATTTCGCCTCGATGAAGGGTGCGCTGCCTCGTCCTGTCTCCGGAACTTTCCGCGTGGTGAGCCATTTCGGTCTCAACACCCTCCCCGATCTCCCCAATGTGACTTACGACAACCCCGGCATTGATGCCGAGGTGGCGAATGGGGCTACGGCGCAGGCTGTATATGCCGGAAAGGTGTCGGGTGTCTATAAGATCCCGGGTTATTCTACGGTGGTGATCGTATGTCATGGCGATTATTATACCGTCTATGGCAATATCGCCTCGACAAGCGTCAAGGTGGGTGACTCGGTGAAGCAGGGACAAGCCCTCGGCAGTGTCGGCAGAAGTGAGGATGATCCCTCGCGTAGCAGCATCCACTTCGAGGTGTGGAAAAATCGCGAAAAACTCGACCCGCAGGGGTGGATCCGTTGATCGCCTCTTTTATCCCGGTTATGTGTCTTTTAACCCTATATTGATCGTTATGAGTGAGTGGAAGTTAGTGAAATATGATGGCTCGGAGTCGTCGCGCCACCGTTGGAATGAGTTTGTGCTCCTTTCGCGCAATGCCACATTCCTGCATCTTCGCGATTATATGGATTATCATGCCGACCGCTTCGCCGATTGCAGTTGGTTGGCGTTCAAGGGAAATCGCTTGCTGGCTATGCTCCCCGCCAATCTGGCTGACGATGGTACCCTCTGTTCGCATGGCGGGCTGACCTACGGCGGTTGGATCCTTCCCCCTGCTCATCTCGATGGAGCCGATCTCTTGGAAATATTCACCGAGGCTTGCCGCGTATGGCGTAATGCCGGCATCCGGGCGTTGGACTATAAACCGATCCCTTATATCTATTGCCGGCAACCATCGCAGGAGGATGAATATGCCCTCTTCCGTCTCGGCGCTACACTGAGTGAATGCAATCTCAGCGCTACTATCGACCTTCGCAACCCGGGGCAACTCAATCAGTTGCAACGTCGTCATCTCGCCGCTGCCTCTCGTCTTGATGTCAAGGTGGAGGAGACGCGTGATATCGATCTCTTTATGGCGATGCTCGCCGAGTGCCTTCGTGAGAGGCATGATACATCGCCGGTGCATAGCTCCGAGGAGATGAAATTGCTCGCAGATAGATTTGCCGATAATATTCGCTTTTACGTTACTATGCTCGATGGCGAACCGCATGCCGGAGTATGTGTCTACGACACCGGGAGTGTCGCTCATACCCAGTATATAGCCACTACCTCACGCGGCCGTGAACTTAACCTGCTCACTCCCTTGATGGTATATCTGATCCGTGAGAGATATGCCGACCGGGCATATCTCGATTTCGGCATCAGCAATGAGGACCATGGACGCATCCTCAACGCAGGCCTCCTCCGCCAGAAATATTCCTACGGCGCCACCGCCACCACCTACACCCGCTATCACCTCACCCTTTAGAACGTGCTCCTTAGTAAACATTAAGTTCTCTTATGATGAATGTCGCCAATATTGATTATTTGCGTGTAAAGAAGAGAGACCTTCTTCTAAAACGCTATGAGATCTTCAAACGCAATAACAAGCCACTCAGAGTGGTAGAAATTGACGATGGAACGGTGATCCCCTTTGTGCCGAACATGTGTAATGAAGGTTCTTACGAATGTGGAGTGCTAAATGATCAATTTAACTTTATCCCCGAATCGGGAGATATTGATTTCCCTAATCTTGTAGAGAATTATGGAAGAGAACATTCCGCTGAGACCGGTCAAGAACTGACAGTAATGTATTGTGGACATTTGACAGGGCATTGGGGGCATTTTATTACAGACAACCTGTCTCGCTTATGGGCAGCAGTAGATGGTAAATATGAATTTGATAGGATTGTATTCGTCCGTCAACCGGGGGAAAATAATACTCCTGTCGGCAATATATTGGAGTGCCTGAAGATGTTGCATTTAGACTCGAAGATAGACATTATAGAGAGTCCGGTTCGCTATAAGAAAATTTTGGTGCCTGAATCAGGATGCATCCCTCGACACCATTTCAGCTCGGATACTACTCGAGTGTATGACCTAATAGCAGAAGAGGCTATGAAGGGGGCTTCTGATGATTATCCTGACAAGATCTTTATGAGTCGCTCCAAACTTGACAAAGCCATTAAAGTAGAATATGACCTGAAATGGTTTGATCGGTTTTTTTTGAGCAACGGATATGCGATCATATATCCTGAGCAACTTGATATTAAAGATACTATCAGATATATAAGGAAAGCCCAAACAGTGGCGGCTTTCTCCGGCACACTTCCTCACAATATGCTTTTTGGTAATCCCGGACAGAATATTACTATTATTGAGAAGTATGCAAATATCAATAATTATCAGCCGGGTATTGACTTAATACGCAACTTGAACGTGACCTACGTAGATGCGAATGCATTGATTTGGTCAGTGTCTGCAGGATATGGACCATTCATCGTTTATCCCAACAAGTGGCTACAAAAATTTGCCGCTGACCATCAGATGATAATGGCTGAACCATGGGACGAATCTCATTTACGCCATATCTTACGTGACTATTTTAGAGAGTTTAAACGACATTATGGCTATCAATGGTTCATGAATGAATGGCTTGAAGAAGAAATAGAACTATTGCGAGAGGCCTATCGCGATTCCTACAAAGATTTCGGCGGCTGGTTGGATGGTTCCAAACCTCTATTTATCAAGGATATCATCTCTTTGCGGAATTTTGCCAAGCGTATTTATCACAAGTTGAAACATTGAAAATCTATGTTGAGTCCTAAGAGCCGCTCTAAATACGATGGCGAATTTGTCTGAAGGCTCTGAGAGAAGAGAACAGACAGATGGTGCCTATCAGTAGGTAGGAGATGGTTGATGAGATCGGTAGCAGGGTGGCGGTAAAGCCGACTGCACCTGTGGCGACGCCGACCGCGATCTCGCGCCATGCCGCCCGATTGGGTAGATAGCCGTATGTGCGATAATTCACCGCTAAGTAGAGGATGATGCATAATCCATTTTCCAACACCGCAGCATAGCCCAATCCCATCAATCCGAAGAATCGATAGAAGAGTAGCGACAATCCGAGATAAAGGATGTTGCACACCACTCCCTCCAAGAGGAAGAAGAGTCGCCGATTGTCCTTGGCGAAGGCGATATATCCCAAGGGGTAGGCTATCGCTTTGAGCAGGATGCTGATGCCGAGCCAGCGCATCAGCGGAGTCACCGGCAAGAATTGCGATGTCAGCAAGATGCGGATCACTATCGGCGCTGTCGCCACCAATAGCAGGGATAGGGGAGTGGCGACTATCGCCACCAACTCCAATTGACGGTCGATCACACTTCGCATCCGGGTCATATCCTCTGCCACTGCCGTGAGCCTCGGAAAGTAGTCGAGTGCCATGGCGCTGAACACCACTCCGACATATTGCATGGTGATGCTGTTGGCAGCGTTGAAAAGACCGACATCTGCCAAATCGCCATAGACTCGCACGAAGATATTGATCAGATAGGTGCAACAGGTATTGATCAAAGAGGATGACAAGAGGATGATGCCTGTGGAGAGCATCTTCTTCGCCACCGGCATGTGTTCTTTCCAATTCAACCTTACCTTCCGCTTGGGCACACCCTTGATAAGTCCAATACGATAGCAGACGTAGGAAGTGACTGAGAGGATGATCATCGCCGGCACGATGCCGCGGGCCCCGAAGAAGTAATAGAGGGGTACGCCGCAGAGTAATCCCGATAGGGCTCCCGCCAAGGAGGTAATGGAGATCAGTTTCACCTTGTGGAGCCCCTGCAGTATAGAGCACTCGCCATAGCCTGCCACCATGAAGAAGATAGCCACAGCCATCAGTGCATATTGCCAGGCATAGTCGGGCGAGCCGAATGTCCAGATACTGAGCGGCGTCGCCAACAAGAGTGTCGCCAACGCACCGAGAATGGCTGTGAGGATCGCCAATAATTTGGCGATTCGGATGGTATGTGCCAACTTGTCAGGCTCATCGCGGCGCGATGCCACCTCCTTGACAAAGGATAGATTAAGACCCATCGAGGCAAAGCGACTTATCGTGTTGGCAGAGGAATTGAAAAGGGAGGCAATGCCCATACCCTCCGGCCCGAGGAACATAGCGACAAACTTCCCCCGGATCAGATTGACCAAAATCTGAAACACCTGGACACTCCCCAAGATAGAAGTACCCTTCAGTATGCTCTTATAACTATTCTCATTCTCTGCCATAGAACGCGCTCTACAAAAACGTCTTCCCGTTATTGAAATAGAGAGGATGGTTATTGTCTGTTAAGAACTGCATTTGCAAATCCATTAATTCCGAGTTCGCTCCGGTCACTTCCAAGTCTTTGTTAAATACAACATAGAAATCAACCGAAAGTATTTGATCTACATTTATGGATTTCGTCGCACATTTTGGCTTAATAATGCCATTAAAAGTGTGCCATAGTTGTAATATGGCTTCATTTGCCCTTTGAAGGATAGTTTGATAGTTGGATGAGAATGTATTGGTTTTGAACTCTACGAGACACATCTCGTGGTCTGTCAGAAGCATTCCATCGCATATTCCCCCTTCAATAATGCTTCTCCCTGTGAGAATTCTGCCGTCAAGTGGCAGCAAGACGATTGTCTTGTCATTGGAGTTCGTTGCTATAAAACATTTTGCTACAAACGTTGGTTCAATATCATCCCAATCAGTATACCCAAGATCTCTATCGTCATATACATAAAGCTTCATTGCGGAGCTCTTGTCGAAAGCATCAGCCACACTAATCGCGCCACAATTCTTTAATGCAGCGCATAGCCTGATATTTCTGATGGCTTTAGGTAAGTCATTATTTGGCGAGAGTTTTGGCATATAATTGGTATAAAGAGTTGAAAATACGCATAATATCGTCAGATGCAGAATCTAATTCATTTTTCGAAATAAGCCCTGTATTGGCATTAATGATGGATTGACAATAGTTCGCATCACATGATGATAGGCGATAAGCAGCTATATCATCTTCGTGAATTTGATATCTTGTCGGCAAAATAGTCTCTATCTGATTCTTCTGCTCTTCATCGGCATTGGCGTATGCTTTGGCACCCATAATCATTGTATTGATAATAGCCAATGAATATGGACTATGAGTTGTAAATACCAACATATTCTCATCGGAACTTGCATTGTTGGAAATCAAAGAGCAGAGTGTCTGCATCTGCGAGCGAGGGAAAAGATTCAATTCCGGCTCTTCAACGATGTTTATAAACTGATTATATCTATTGACGTATGAAAGCTGACGAATCATCATATCTTTAATACTCTCTGAGTATTCATCATTCTGCATGATTTCCGCCACTCTTTTCTCCAATTTGTCTTTTTCTTCTTTAGAGAGTTTGATTTCTTCTTTGTTAGAAATCTTGCTGCTCAAATACTCTGAAACAATACACATCGGGAGGGATGACTGAATCCCACTGGATGCATTGGTGAGCCTTACTTTATAATCATTACCACGAATCCAGCCGGTATCATTCAGATTGTCGTATTCAAAACGTAATCCCTCAAAAGGAAGGTTATATCCGCTCTGAAAATATTTCTTTGCATTTACAAATTCATCAGAGAACGTTTCACTGGAATCAGGGAGCTCTTTCAAGAGTTTTGACTTGTTTTCCGCTACGCTTACAATCGATCGCTCTGCCGGAACGTACATTATTTTTGCAATGCCTTTTATATCGCGGCATTTATCTATTATGCTGAAATTCCCGTTCTCATACAAAAATTCATATAAATCCCCTACATATCTGATGTAAGAGTCTCTATTGATAAAGGTTTCTATCCGATGATATGCACAAAGCTTTGTCTTGAACCTGTTATATTGTTCGAAATATGAGGGCTTGTATTTCTTTTGACATAAAACTTTTTCCATCCATTTGAAGGTGGAGAATAGTTTGGCAACACAACTTTTGCCTGTACCTTGATCTCCAATGAACAAGGTCACTTTCTTTAATATTATATCAAGATCTTTAACCGGGCCAAATGATCTTACAATTATTCGTTCGTTCATATAGATCCTTGTTTTCTATTTTTGGGGGGTATAATGATTTTGCTATGACGTGAGATTTCTTTTTGCCTTGAGTCATGAGACTTCCGATGGTGGGTATGTATAAAATCTGACGTGTACAAAGTTAACCATTTTTCTACGAAATAAAGAAGGAAAACGAAAATTTCTGCAAATTAGGACAGTTTTATTGGACTCATATTGTTAGACTCTTTTGTTGCGAAAATGTGGTGTCGGTGTAATTGGCTGATTTTCAAATGATAAGAGAGTTTTTAAAATACTTATTTGGTTAAAATTTGCAAAGAGTAATTTTTTTTGTATCTTTTAATGATACTTTTTATGCCAAACAGTTGCATATCATGCAAATTTTGGACTTATGTTTGTATTTCACGAGAAAAATTATCATATTGCCATAAAAATTCTTGTAAAAATATTTTTTTGTTACGAAAAAAAGTCTTAACTTTGCAACGTGTTTTTCATGGTATTAGATTTAAGGTTAGAGGATTAGTTGTCGTGAGACAATTAATCTTTTTCTTTTATAGGTGATTGTCAGCATTTTAGCCCCCTCTATTACCCCCTGTAATATATTCTTGACACTCGGTTTGCCCGATTTTGTTATCCTTTTTTGCTGTTTTAGGTATATATCTACTCCTCTTTACATAAATGACATATCCGATGTTCAAGAGTTATCAGCGCTAACAAAAACTCGTTATTTCGCAAAAATTTCTGACAAAATGTCAGGCGACTTCAGATTGTTGAGCCCGGGATAGTGTAGGGAGTAGTAGGTAAGTATTCCATTTAATAATTCGCGTCGCTGGGCTCCGGTGAAGTGAAATACCCTATATGTGCGTAGATTTAGTCGCGATAGAGTCGTGAGAATCTCTGCTTGCGATGGTGTCAGCGCATTGCGATGACGCGGCGGGAAGATGGTCATCGTGCCGGCTTGCATGTCAAACCAGTTATCCTCCCCCTCGCGAGTGAGATCGGGTCGTATACCGGCATAGGTGAGCATGTCGATCAGAAATGCCAAATGCAGATTTGCCACACCCCTCCCGGCGCTATCCAACGTCGATATCGCCCTCACCATATAATCCCACATATCCGGATCGGGTGGTGACTGACGTACATAGCAGTTGATGAACTCCGAGATAAACATGCCGATGGCACTCTTTACCGGATTGAAATAGATATGCTTCCAGAGGATCTCGCGTGTGAACTTGCCCAAAAATTGCAATTCACGTGTAGCCACAAAATTGATATCAGCCGAAATCACCGACAAGGGCATCAGGGAGGCATTGCGCACGCGCGCCATCTTGCCACTCCCCGCCGACGACAATAATGACACTCGCCCATGATCGCGAGTGTATAAAGTCACTACATTATGCTTGTCGGAGTGTTTTACCACATCGGTGACTATCCCTATTATCTTCTCTATTGCCATAACTGATATCTGCGATATATCCCGATTCCCTCTTCCGGTTATAGAGTGTCAGTGTTTTGGTGCCTCTTTATCCCTCGAAGAAAAATCTTCTGCAAAATTAAAAATTGCACCCGAAACTTGCAATTTTTTTGCGATTGTTCCACGAAATTTTCTTAAAAATGAAAATTTTGATGTTTTTGATGACCCTCAAATTCGATTCGAGTCCCGAAAATCGGGTGTTTTGATGGGTGTAACTTGTTGAAAAATAGACAAATAAAAAACCGACCACTTTTCCCAAAGTGGTCGGCCGAAACCTTAATCTTAATTTAATACTATGAAAAACACGCGACAAAGTTAAGAAAAATTTTTCGGTTTTTTGGTATGATTTGTATTTAAATTTCCTCAAAAGTTATCAAATTAAGATTTTTTAACATAAATCGGTTTTTTTGTCAAAACATTTTTGAGGGTTCGTTTGTATGTTTTCGACTGTGGAACATTTTATTTTTTATTTTTCTTTGCACTTGTTTGTCATCTTTTGTTGCGCGTTCCATAGTTTTTAGATAAATTTGTTGTCAGAACTCGTTTCGGAGGTGTTTTTGGCCATGGAGATGCTCTATCAATATCTTTGGAAATACCGTCTGCTGAGCGATCGGCTTGCAACGGTGGATGGTCGACAGGTGGAGGTGATCTATCCCGGTCGGCTCAACAGCGATGCAGGTCCTGATTTCTCGGGGGCTCGTCTCCGTATTGCCGGCCAGGAGTGGTGTGGCAATGTGGAGATCCATGTCAAGGCTTCCGATTGGTTTGCCCATCACCACGATCGCGATGCCGCTTATGGCAATGTGATCCTCCATGTAGTGGGGGTCAATGACATGCAGATCCCGGATGGTTCGGGGGGTGTTATCCCTCAGGTAGTGGCTACGTTCCCGGATTCGTTCGTCGATATGTATGCTCGCTTGGCTGAGAAGATCTCGGCTGTGGCTTGCGAGGAGTGGCTTGAGAGGATTCACCCATTGGTGGTGACCGACTGGATAGAGTCGCTCGCCGTGGAGAGAATGCAACGCAAGTCGCAACGTATCCTCGACCTCTTGACTCTGGTCAATAATGACTGGCAACGCACCTGCTTCATCACCCTGGCACGCTCTTTAGGCTTCTCTCTCAATAGCGAACCCTTGGAGATGTTGGCACGCTCGATTCCTCTCAATGTCTTGGCACATCATAGCGACGACCTGATGCAGATCGAAGCACTCCTCTTCGGCCAGGCCGGTATGCTCGACACCTCTCTCCATATATTTGATGAGTATTATCAGCGACTTTGTCGCGAGTATTTCTTCTTGGCTCGCAAGTATGGGCTTCGTCCGATGCGAAGCGATGTCTGGAAGTATGCCCGCACTCGCCCTCAGAATTTCCCGACTCGTCGCATAGCCCTCTTGGCGCGTGCACTCCTTGGCGGGTTCTCCCTCTTCTCGAAGATCATCGACCGGAGTTGCGATGCTGATAGTGCGCCTGATCTTTTCTCCTGGCGTCTCGATGGGTATTGGACCGACCATTTGGACTTCGATCGACCCGGCACCAAACTTGCCGCCACCCTCTCCGAATCTAATGTTCGCCTATTGATGATCAATTTCGTCGCACCGATGATCTATGCTTACGGGGCATACCATGGCGATTATGATATGGCGGAACGTGGCCTCGACATCTGGAGCGAACTGGATGCCGAAAACAATAAGATAATGCGACAGTGGCAAAGTGCCGGCATCAGATGTGTCTCCGCCATCGATTCGCAGGCGTTGCTCCATCTCCGACTCGAGTATTGCGATCGGTCGCGCTGCCTGCAATGCCGATTCGGACACACTCTCCTGCGTGCCGCTGCCAATCGAGAGGAGAAGGAATACCTGTCGGTGGCAATGAATATGAAGTAAATTTGATAGTCTTGTGGAATATTTCTAATATCTTGGATATTATAACCCCTCAGGATTACGTTAAGTAAGTATGATATCTAATAATAAAAGGAATAGACGTCCCTTCCAAGAGGACCGAGTGGTGACTCTCACCAACCGTGGTGAGGAGTCGGCGCAATTGATGAAGTTTGTGATGGATATGATGCCTGATGCCGGGCGCATCACGGTCAAGAAGTGGCTGCGCCATGGACATATCATGATCGATGGTCAGGTGGTCCATGCCTTCGACCATCAGATAGAGCCTCAGATGGAGGTGCTGGTAAATATAGGCCGTCCCTTCCCGGTGTTCAGCCATCCGCGCATCAAGTTGATCTATGAGGATGAGGATGTGATGGTAATCCACAAGGGATATGGCATGCTCTCTGTCGGCACACAGAGCCATAAACGCGAAGAGAATGCCTACGACATAATGCGCGACTATGTGAAGCGGGTCGATCCGCGCAATAAGCTCTGGGTGGTCCATCGTCTTGACCGCCACACCACCGGGCTCATGATGTTCGCCAAGAGCGAACGAGCCCACGACGTGTTGCGCCATAATTGGAACAATATGATCCTCGAGCGCCTCTATGTGGCTGTGCTCGAGGGATATGTCGAGCAGGATGAGGGCTATATCAAGAGTCGTCTCGCGGAGAATTCCCGCTTCGTAGTATATTCCACCGACGTGCCGGGTGAGGGGCGCCTGGCAGTGACCAATTATAAGGTGATCGGCAGGGGTGCCGGCTATTCGTTGGTGCATTTCTCGCTCGATACGGGTCGTAAGAATCAGATCCGCGTGCATGCCGCCGATATGCATCATCCCATCGCCGGCGACCGCAAGTATGGAGCGAAGACCAACCCTATCGGCCGACTGGCGTTGCATGCGCAGACGCTCCGCTTTGCTCATCCCATCACTCGCAAGGATATGAATTTCCAATCGCCGGTGCCTCGTGAATTTGCCGGCGTGATCCGTGGCAAAAACCAGTAATTACAAGATCAAGAATATGAAGTTAGACACTACAGGATATTATCCCTCCTCCCCGCTCGATGAGGAGGCTTCGACAACTCCCGATCAGCAACCTGCCGCCGAGGAATCATCGGCCTATCAGTCTGCCATCGCTTCGGCTGAAGAGTCGACTCCCCGACCGGAGACTCCCGACCCGATGCCGATCGCTGCCGGCGATATGACCGAAGGGGAGCGCTTCCTCACCGGCGTGAGCAATTTCTTATCTTGGATATTCGTGCCGCTGATGATGCCGGTATATGGTGCCATCATCGCCTTCACGCTGAGTATCCTCTCTTTCAATATGCTGAGTGTGAGGATGCTCTTCATCGGGTTGGTGGCCGGCATCAACCTCTTGCTTCCCATATCGGTGATCATTATCCTCAAGCGTGTGGGTGTGCTGAGCGATTATGGCGTGAATCGCCGCAGCGAGCGAAGTCTTCCCTATCTTATCGGGATCGTCTGTCTGATTGCCACAGCGGTGTTGCTCTATTTCAAGCATGCTCCGCTATGGTTCGTCGCTTTCTATGTCGGGGGTGCTCTGGCAGGCATCATCGAGTTGCTGGTCAATCTGCGATGGAAGATCTCGGCACATGCTGCCGGAGTCGCCGGGGTGGTGGCGCTGCTCTCTTACTTGGTGCTCTATGACTTCACACTCCCTTCGGCGTTCGGTTGGCTCGTCGCTTCGGTGGCTATTGCCGGGCTCGTCGGCTCGGCAAGAATCTTGCTCGGCAAGCACTCCGTATGGCAAGTGCTCGCCGGATATGCCGTCGGCTTCGCCGCCATCTATATCCCCCTTCTCATCTTGGCATATCATTCGATCGGATCTTAGAACGCGCTCTTAGAGAATAGATGATGATGGAAGATAATATTTATTTGAATCTGGTAAATTGTCTCCGTGCCTTGGATTCTTGTAGCGATCAGCAGCCGGTGGACCATTATTCACTATCCTTATGCTTGGTAGATGTTGCGTTGGCTTATAAGGCGGTGGGCTTCTGTGAAAAGGGTGCCCAAGCTTGTTTATTGGCCATGAATAAATGTCAATATATTGATGATATACAGAAAGTTATCGATATATACAAGAGGGCGGAAGCGTTTGACTTTGAGATGTATGTCGATGACAAGAAACAAGCGGCTGACGACTTGTTCGAAATCGGAAGGTGGCTCGGTGATAATAATGAGTTCGAATATGCCATCCGTTATTATCAACGGGCATTAAAGATTTACATGGAAGATGTCGATAATAATCCTATTGCAGTGGCATATAGTTATCTGAATATAGGGTTGGCATATATCCATCTCAATGAGCTGATTACGGCATTGGGATATCTGAATAAGTCGGTGGATATACAGACTAAATATGGCGAAGACACTGATGTAGATCTGTATAATAGCTATTACAACCTCGGCGTGAACTACCAAAAGCTCAATGATCTCGAATCTGCGATTGAGTATTATAAGAAGACGCTGAGAGTAACAGAGGTTCATCCCGATTTTTTTACCGATGATGAAAGGATATCTCTATGTTATTATATAGGGGATTGCTATCATAATTGTAAGGAGTATTTGATGGCGATGATATACTATCGCAAGGGGTTGGATCTCGCTCTGACTCATAATGATTATTTTGAGAATCAAGCTCAAGGTTATTGCAATATCGGGCGTATCCATCTGTGTCAGAATGAAAATGATCTCGCCTTGGACGATCTGCTGAAGAGTTTGGGAACCTATCGCCGTGTGTGTGAAGAGAATGATCCTCGTCTGAAAGATACATATTCCAATCTGGCTTACTCTTATTTAGCACTCGGAAATGAAGATGAAGCGAAACGCTATGCTACTTTGGCCTTGGATTGCTGTAATCTTGATGAATCAGAGATAAGTGAAGAGATGGCTCAGATCTATGATTTGATGGGATCTGTATATTTGAACAGTGATACAGATGCGGCGCTCCGCTATTACGATCAGGCGGTCTCTATTTACAGCCGGGCTGTGGGGGATGAGTATATTGAGGTGTTAAGATGTAAGGTCCTCCAGGGCTTTTGCTATTTGTCAAATCAAAGATTTGAAGATGCTTATAGCTGCTTGTCTTGGTGTTATGACAGACTTATTGACGAAGAGACGGGAGAAAAGAGTGTAATATTGTCATCTTGCTGCTATTATTTGGGATTATATTATTTCAACAAATCTGATGATGATAAGGCACTCGAATTTTTAGAGAGAGCCAAGGATAGTTATTATAAACATGAAGGGATATCCAATCCCGATCTTCTGAGTTGCTATATCTACATAGGGAGTTGCTATTTCCGGAAAGATGATTATGATAATGCATTGACCACCTTTAAGACAGCTTGTAAGATTATTACGAAGATGGAGGTTGTGGATAAACAAAATACACTTGCGGCGTTGTATGGCGACATAGGGTCTGTCTACGCAGCGAAAGAGGATGCGGAGAATGCGATGCTCTATTATAAGAGGGCTCTTGCTCTCTATGAGGAGTTGGGCGATCAAGATGAGATCGATGATATCCGAGGGTCTATAGATGAATTGTCAGATATGATGGAATGATGTTGAAAAATATATAGGAGATATGTTTGCATATAATTATAAGCGTCGCCGGAGCGACATGGTGGAAGTGGGCAGAGCACGTATCGGGGGTGAGAATCCGATCGTGATTCAGTCGATGACGAATACGTCGACCTTAGATAGTGTCGGTTCGGCGGCACAAGCCAAGAGGATAGCCGATGCCGGAGGGGAGTTGGTGAGACTCACCACTCAGGGTGTCAAGGAGGCCTCTAATCTTGTGGCTATCCGCGAGGAGATGAAGCGAATAGGGTGTGAGGTGCCGATCTCGGCTGATGTGCATTTCAATCCCAACGCTGCATATAAGGCGGCTGAGACTGCCGATAAGGTGCGTATCAATCCCGGCAATTTCGTCGATGCCGCTCGCACGTTCCGCAAGTTGGAGTTTACCGACGAGGAGTATGCCGGCGAGATCGATCGCATACGACAGAGTTTCTTACCCTTCCTCGATCTGTGTCGTCAGCACCACACAGCGGTGCGTCTCGGTGTGAACCATGGTTCTCTCTCCGATCGCATCATGAGCCGATATGGCGACACTCCGGCGGGTATGGTGGAGTCGGTGATGGAGTATCTGCGCATAGCCCGTGAGGTGGATTTCCGCAATATCGTGATTTCGATCAAGGCTTCGAACACGGTGGTGATGGTGGAGACGGTGCGGCTTCTTGTGGCGGAGATGGATCGGGAGGGAATGCACTTCCCGTTGCATCTCGGAGTGACAGAGGCGGGCGATGCCGAGGATGGTCGCATCAAGAGTGCGGTAGGCATCGGTGCGTTGCTCCATGAGGGCATCGGCGATACGATCCGTGTCTCACTGAGCGAGCCCCCGGAGAATGAGGTGCCGGTGGCTATCGAATTGCGCGACTATGTATGCCGTCGCGCCGAGGCCCCGCAGGTGGAGATGCCGAGCCGTGTGCTCCCCGGTGCTTCGCGTGATTATGCCGACAAGTCGCTGCCTCTCCGGGAGTTCTCGATCGTGGATGCCCGTATGTTGGGAGCACTTGCTGCAGAGATCGACCGCTATGTGGCTGACGGTGGCAAGAACCCGGTGCTGATGAAGATAGCCTACGATTGTGATGACCTCGACCGACTCCGCATCCGGGCGGGTGCCGATTTCGGCGCGTTGCTCCTCTCCGGTTATGGCGAGGAGATCAGGGTCGAGGATCCTCATTTCGACCGAGAGACTCTCGACCGATTGGCTTCGGACATCATGCAGGCTGCTCGTCGCCGATTCTATAAGACGGAGTTTATCTCGTGTCCCGGTTGCGGCCGCACCCTCTTCGACTTGCAGTCGACCCTCCGGGATGTGAAGCAGGCTGTCTCTTCTTTGGGTATCAGCGGACTGAAGATCGGTGTGATGGGATGTATCGTCAATGGTCCCGGCGAGATGGCTGATGCCGACTATGGCTATGTCGGCGCCGGACCCGGCCGCGTCAGCATATACCGCAACAAAGAATTGGTGATCAAAAATATACCCACCGCTGAGGCACTCCCAGCACTGCTCGACCTGATCCGCACAGAGCGTGGTGCCAACCCTGCTGATTAAGGAACGCGCTCTAAGGAACGCGTTCTAATATATACCAACTATTATCAAAATATTCATATGGAAGTAAGAAATTTTTGCTTTAGAATTTGGCTATCGACTTTAATGTTATGTGCTGCTATGGGCGTGAAGGGTGAGGAGGCGAAACTCTATCAGGAACCTTATCGTCCGCAATACCATTTCACTCCTGTCAGCAGATGGATCGGTGACCCTTGTGGCGCTTTTAAATTTAACAATAAGTATATGGTGTATAGTTGGGGCGGTGTCGAAACTAAAGACCTCGTCTATTGGACTGAACTCAACGACCATGCCATCACGGGGGTGCCCAAAGGGATAGCCACTTTCACCGGAAGTGTAGTAGTCGACAAGGAGAATGTCGCCGGCTATGGCAAAAATGCCATGATTGCTGCTTTCACATCATACGATGAGCAGACCAAGAAGCAATCGCAGAGCATAGCCTTCAGCCGCGACAATGGTGTGACCTATCAATATTATGACCTTAATCCGATCATCGATATATGGAGCACTGAATTCCGCGACCCGACCATTATCCCTGATCCCACCACCGGAGGATGGGTGATGCTCGTAGCAAAGGCTCTGGAAAAGAAGGTCGCTTTCTATGGCTCTAAGGACTTGAAACATTGGGAATGGCTGAGTGATTTCGGCCCTCTGGGAGATTCCGAAAAGTCATGGGAGTGCCCCGATATGTTCCAACTCCCGGTCGAAGGGTCTGATCAGAAGAAGTGGGTCATGGTAGTGTCGATCAACTGGGCTCGCGAACAGTATTTCATCGGCGATTTTGACGGTACTAAGTTTATCCCCGACACTACTATCCAATATCCGCAATATGTCGATGATGGCCTTGACTATTATGCCTCTCGTGTGTTCCAAGATTTTGATGACCCCAAGAATGACGATGTCTATACCATCGGCTGGGTGAATACATGGGATTATGCAACTATTGCTCCATCGGAATGGGGCAAGGGTATTTGGTCTCTACCTCGCAAATTATCGCTCTATAAGTCTGCTGATGGTTTGAGATTGAGACAAACCCCGGCACCCGCTTTGGAGAAACTTCGCGGCAAGAAATCTTCTCGCTCTATGAGAGTAAAAGCCGGCACAACTCAACTCTCGGACATCTCTAAGATGGGGAATACCTACGAGTTGCATCTTAGTCTCAAGGACTATGGCAGGGATCTATTCGGCATAAATTTCTGCGAGGGTAGTGGCAGAAAAGTTACCTTGACTTATGACAATAGTTCGCGCTATCTTGTGCTCGACCGTACGAACTCAGCCGACAAGGAGATACCTAAGTTCGACAGAATATCGTATGTCAAAATCCCGGGCGATAGCGACAACTTGAAACTCACTGCATTTGTCGATAAGTCGACCATCGAGATTTTTGTCAACGATGGAGAGAAGGTGTTGACAATGCTGACCTTTGCCGCAGACAGTCAGACGGGAGTCAGCGTCTTCTCAACGCTCGGCAATACCGGACTCTCCTACGAGGCATGGCCTCTGAAGTCAATTTGGAGTAATGTGAAAAATCAATAATAGCCCTGTTACAGAGTATATAGGTTAATATGATTAGAGGCTGCATCAAGAGAATTCTTGATACAGCCTCCTTTTTTAGGTTGAGTTTCTTATTGGTATTCGCTATAGCATCCGCTATCACAGCGAATTAATCGTGTTTTGTCAAGAATATTATTTTAGCGACCATTCGACACCGTTCTTGGTGTCTTTGACATCGAAACCGAGTTCGGCGAGTTTGTCGCGGATAAGGTCAGAGGTAGTCCAGTCTTTATTTTGCTTGGCATTAGCGCGGATCTGCATCAGCAGGTCTACCGCACCCTCGTAGGGGGCAAGGTTGGCTGCCGATTCGTTGTTGCTCAGTTTGACGCCGAGCACAGCGCCGAGCATCTCTTCGAATGCTTCGCGTATGCTGTCGATGTCTGCCTGCGAGAGGCGAGTATTGCCATCGGCGGCTGCGTTGATGATCTTGGCAGCTTCGAAGAGGTGGGCTATCACCATCGGCGTGTTCAGATCGTCGTCGAGAGCATCCTGGCAGAGCTTCATATAGTCGGGCACTTCGACAGTCGAGGCCTCTGCCGGCGCGAGCGACAGCAAGCGTGCGTATGCCGATTGCATCTTCTGCAAGGCCTTCTCAGCGGCTTGCAAGGCCTCGTTGGAGAAGTCAACAGTGCTGCGATATTGTGCCTGCAAGATGAAGAAGCGGATCACCATCGGGGCATAGGGACGCTCCAACAGCGGGTGATCTCCCTTGAAGAACTGCTCGAGGGTGATGAAATTGTTGTAACTCTTACCCATCTTCTTGCCGGCTATGGTGATCATGTTATTGTGCATCCAATAGCGCACGGTCTCATGACCCTGGGCGGCAACGCTTTGGGCTATCTCACACTCATGGTGGGGGAACATCAGGTCCATACCGCCGCCATGGATGTCGAAAGTGTCGCCCAGATATTTGCGACCCATGGTAGAGCACTCGAGGTGCCAGCCGGGGAATCCTTCGCTCCAGGGTGAAGGCCAGTGCATGATATGCTCCGGCGCCGCCTTCTTCCAGAGGGCGAAGTCTAAGGGATTGCGCTTCTCCTGCTGCCCATCCAGCTCGCGAGTAGTGTTGAGCAGATCGTCAATATTGCGACCCGACAACTTGCCGTAATGATGGTCTTGATTATATTTGGCTACATCGAAATAGACCGATCCGCAACTCTCGTAGGCATATCCCGCTTCGAGGATCTTTTTGATATATTCGATCTGCTCGATGATATGACCCGAGGCGTGTGGCTCGATCGAGGGGGGTAGCACATTGAGTGCCTCCATGTCGCGATGGTAGCGATTGAGGTAATATTGCACCACCTCCATCGGCTCCAACTGCTCGAGTCGTGCCTTCTTTGCCACCTTGTCTTCACCCTCATCGGCATCATGCTCCAAGTGGCCCACATCGGTGATGTTGCGCACATAGCGCACCTTATACCCGAGCCATTGCAGGTAGCGATAGAGCACGTCGAAAGTGATGGCAGGACGTGCATGACCAAGGTGTGCATCGCCATAAACAGTAGGCCCGCACACATACATGCCGACATGCTCCGGTTCAAGCGAGCGGAAGGGCTGCTTGGTGCGTGTCAGCGTGTTATAGATCATAAGTGAATGATCTTTCATATTCGGTCTTCGGTTTTTTAGTTGTTGTAGAACTTGCCGGGACGATTGGAGATTTCGCCGAATTGTGACTCATATTTCTGCACATTGTCGGTCAGTGCCATAAGGAGCTTCTTGGCATTCTCGGGGCTCATGATGACACGGCTCACCACCGGAGCCTGAGGCATGCCGGGAGCAGCGAAGATAAAGTCGATCAGGAACTCACTGGCGCTGTGGCCGATCATGGCGAGGTTAGTATATTTGCCATCGGCTATCTCGGGACGGAGTTGGATCTGCAGTTGATTTTCGTTTTTGTTATTGTTTTCCATTTTCTTTTGAACTTTTATTATTTGTTTTAAAATGCGAAGTTAGTGATTTTAGGCGAATTTCACAAATCGGAGGGCTCGTTTGATGTAACGATTTCGATTTTGCCATCCGCCATATTGATGACACGGTCGGCGATACTGCTCACCGAGGGGTCGTGGGTCACGATGACAAATGTATGGTGGAGACGCTGGCGCAGGTCGGAGATGAGGGCACGGATTTCGTCGCGATTGCGCGAGTCGAGGCTCCCGGTCGGTTCGTCGGCGAAGACCACGCTCGGACGGTTGATCAGCGCTCGCGCTATGGCTACTCGCTGACATTCACCGCCGGAGAGCTGTGAGGGCTTATGGTCGGCGCGCTCTTTGAGTCCGAGCATCTCGAGGAGTTCGAGGGCTCGCGTTGTCGCTGTTCGCTTCGATTCTCCGGCGATCAGCGCCGGCATTGCCACATTCTCGGCTGCTGTAAATTCAGGCAGCAACTGATGGTTCTGAAACACAAAACCGATATTGCGGTTGCGGAACTCGGAGAGTCGACGATCATTGAGACTGCTCACTTCGACGCCATTGTAGGTGACGCTGCCGGAGTCGGCATGGTCGAGGGTGCCGGCGATCTGAAGGAGGGTGGTCTTGCCGGCGCCGCTGGGCCCGACTATCGATACAATCTCGTTCTCTCCGATGGTGAGACTCACTTCTTTGAGAACTCGCAGGGAGCCATACGATTTGTTGATATTTTTCAGTTCTATCACGTTATGTTCGATTTATGAGGGTTATCTATTATATACAGTGTTATCTATTGTATATAGTGTTATCTATTGTATATAGTGTTATCTATATTAGGTGTGAAGTGTTGTTGCTTATTTGGAGGGTTGCTTCAGAAGGTCGCGGATCACTCTTGAGGCCAACATTATGCCGAATATGGCGGGGATGGTGGCGAGAGTGCCGTAGGAACTGCGTTTGTTCTCTTGGTTCAGTTCGATCACTGAGGAGTGTACGGGGCGTTCGGTGCTTGCCACGGTGAGGAGTCGCCGGCGGAGTCCCTGACGTTTCAGCCGTTGGCGCACGGCGCGTGCCAGCCCATCTTCGCGAGTTTCCCAGAGGTCGAAATATCCCACTTGGGTCGGGTCGAATCTCCCACCGGCTCCCATCGAGGTGATCACCGGAATTTTGTGTGTGAGACAGTAGGCGAGTAGTGCCACCTTCGGCGCCACCGTGTCGATGGCATCGATCACATAGTCATAGCCCGGGCTGAGCAGAGCATCTATGCCATCGACCGTAAGGTATTCCATGCGCGGAGTTACCTCAATAGCCGGGTTGATGTCGCGAAATCTCCGGGCGAAGAGCTCGACTTTCGACCCTCCGACCGAGTCGCGGGTGGCGATGAGTTGTCGGTTGAGATTGCTTATATCCACGCAGTCGGAATCGACCAGGGTGAGATGTCCCACGCCCGAGCGTGCCAGCATCTCGGCGGCATAACCGCCGACACCGCCGACACCCACCACGAGCACTCGTGCCTTCGCCAGCAGATCCACCCCCTCCGTGCCGATGATCCGACGGGTGCGGTCGTTCCACATATTCTCTTCGGCGACACCTTCGGTCGCTCTAACTTCCTCTATATCCTTCTCTTGCATGATCAGTTATTCGATAGCGTGTTGTCATTGCTTTGCATCCGTATGCGCCATGGCGAGGGGTGCAGATTGTTGGCGCGATTGCCGATATTCTTTACGAACCCCAATCGGTGTCCTAGGTAGGTAACCACGGTATATCCGCGAGGCGACCCTGCGGGGAGTGTTATCGCTTCGTGGCGCAGATAGGAGAGTGCCGTGTCCCGGTCGAGTTCGACTTCGGGGTATTCTTCGGCGGCGAACCTGACTGAGAGGGGGCTCTCGGGCGCCGGGAGGGTTACTTTCCCTTTGGCAGTGGTGGTGGGGATGCCATCGAGGATGACATGGGTGTGGCGGGCTATCTCGCGGAGCGCCTTGGCGCGTTGGGGACGGGTGCCTGATCCCGGCTTGCGGACCACGGCGGTAAAGAGCCCTTCGCCACGTGTGAGGTGGGGCATAAAACGAAGTGCCGGATAGGGGGAGTCGATGGCTGCGCCGATGCCCCATTCCTCCGGAAGGTCCATGTCGATAGACTCCATCCCCAAGTCTTCGATCAGATAGCGGAGATTCTCTTCATCTTCGCTGCGATTGAAGGTGCAGGTGGAGTATATCAGGTAGCCTCCGGGACGTAGCGTCTTGACGGCGTTGTCGAGGATATATCTCTGAAGTTCAGCGCATTGTCTTACTAATCCGGGACCCCATTGCGCCACGGCATCTTCATCCTTGCGCATCATCCCCTCGCCCGAGCAGGGGGCATCGACTGCCACCAGGTCGAAGACCTCCGCCACCTTGGCATAGCAAGCCGTGTCGCTATTGGTGATCATAATGTCGGGATATCCCCATTTCAGCAAATTCTCTTTCAGCGGGCCGACACGTCGCGAGGTATATTCGTTCGCCACTAAGGTGGCGCCATCGCCCAAGGCATTGAGCATTGAGGTGGACTTTCCTCCCGGGGCGGCACACATGTCGAGGGTCAGTGCATCTGACGGCAGGGAGTGCTGAGCGATGAGTCGTGAGACTATCGTCTCGTAGATCATCGATGAGGCATCTTGCACGTAGAACACTCCGGCATGAAGTAGCGGATTGAGCGTAAAAATGCTGCGCTGTGGCAGATAATAACCGCTGTCACACCACTTCACTTTCTCCAATTCGCCATATCCCAACAGGGGCGGATCGATAGGTTTTCGCTTGTTGAGTTTGATGCTCACCGAGGGTGATTCTGCCATGGCTCGCACGAAGGCATCGAGGTCGATGCCGGGGAGTCGGGCTATGCTGTCGATAAATTCCGTTGAAATCATAACGCAAATTTACAAAAAAATGCTTAATTTTGTGTATGAAAGTTCAAACCGCGCTTTATCTGATCCCGGTCGAAATCAGCGAGCAGTCTGTCGAAAATGCAATTCCGGCAGGCAATATGCAGATAGTCAATGAATTGCGAGTTTTTATCGTGGAGAACCTCCGCACGGCTCGTCGTGCCCTGCGGCGTTGGAATCGATCGTTCCCCATCGATGAGTGCACGTTCTATGAACTTAACGATCACACTCCGGCACAGGAGATACCCTCTTATCTCGATGCGTTGAGACGAGGCGAGTCTGTCGGGGTGATGAGTGAGGCGGGGTGTCCGGCAGTCGCCGACCCGGGTGCCGATGTGGTGGCTATCGCTCAGAGTGAGGGACTGAAGGTGGTGCCTCTGGTCGGCCCTTCGAGCATCATCCTCTCGCTGATGGCTTCCGGCCTTAATGGTCAGGGGTTCGCTTTCAATGGCTACCTGCCGGTCCGTGATGAGGAGAGAACTCGTGCGCTGAAGGATCTCGAGGAGAGATGCCGACGACTCGGTCAGACCCAGATCTTCATCGAGACGCCCTATCGCAATAATCGCCTCATTGCCTCGCTCGCCGCTACTCTCCGTCCCGACACCCTGATCTGCGTGGCGTGTGATATCTCCGACCCCGACAAGGAGTCGATTGTCACTCTCCCCGCCGCGAAGTGGAAACATAATAAAACCGATTACGACAAACGTCCCGCCATATTCCTGATGCATCGTCAGCAAAAATGATGTCGATACTATATAGGAATTAAGGACATGCTCTAATGCCCTCGAACTCTGAATCAGATGGATAGATCTGCCAAAAATATTATCTCGGATATCGAACTTACCGATGATGATCGTCGCCTCTCGGATATCGATGTCGCCACCCGTTTGCATTACATCTCGTTTGCTTCCGGCTCGAGCGGCAATAGTTGCTATGTCGGCAATAAGGATGGTGGGGTAGTGATCGATGCCGGTATACGTGCCGATCATATCCGCGATATCTTGCAGCAAAACGGGGTGCCGATGAGCAGGGTGAAGGGCTTGATCCTCACTCACGATCATAGCGACCATGTGAGATATTCCTACAATTTGCTGCGAGAGAATCGTCATCTATCGCTCTATTGTACACCCCGTGTGCTCAATGGCTTGTTGCGCCGCCACAGCATCTCGAAGCGCATCAAGGAGTATCATACCCCTATCTTCAAGGAGATCCCCTTCAAGGTGGCGGGGATGGAGATCACCGCCTTCGATGTGCCTCACGATGGCTCCGACAATATGGGCTTCTCGATCAGATATGACCATCATCATTTCGTGCTTGCCACCGACCTGGGAAATGTCACCGAGCGTGCCAGATACTATATGACGCAAGCCAATTACTTGGTGATCGAGGCCAATTATGATGCCGATATGTTGCGCCGTGGCAGTTATCCGGAGTATCTGAAGGCTCGCATCGTCGCCGACAATGGCCATTTGGACAATGTGGAGACGGCGCGGTTCCTGAGTGAGATCATCAATCCGAAGTTGAAATATATCTTCTTATGCCACCTCAGCAAGGATAACAACAATCCCTCGATTGCTTTGAAGGTGGTGAGGGAGGCGCTGCAATCACAAGGCGTCACTGTCGGCAATGCCGAAAACACTCTCGCTGACCGCCGTGCCGATGTCCAGCTAATGGCGCTCCCCCGCTTCAACGCCACCCCCCTCTTCTATTTCCTGTAAGAGCCCTAAAAGATTTTTCGCTTTTTTTACTCTTTTTCAAAATATTTGCATACCTTTGCATCATATTTTGTTATTAAAGTTGTGAATACAATCTTTTATAATGGTAAGTCGCTGAGCCTTAGTTTAATAGTAGCTCTTGCACTTTGCTCCTCTTGTGGCGGCGGTAAGTCTGATACGCAGACTGTCGTCGCAACTGTCGATTCTGCTGATGTCGACGATTTTCATGCCGACAATGATATCGCTATGACCGTATGTAGCATCGCCGATGCTCTGAGAGTTGGCGAACCACTCGACACCACCGACTATAACTTCATGGGCGTGCTGACCGACGGCACCGGGCGTCCTCTCTACACCAATCTAAAGGGTGAACCGGGAGTGTGGGATGTCGATGTGCTGTCGCGCACAAGTGTCGTGATACGAAACACTGAGGTCGGCGACCTCCTCCCTGATGACTTGGAAAGATATATCACCGCCACCATGCAACTCTCGGCTGAAAATCTTATCGACTCGCTCGAATATCATGGTGCCGAAGGGGCTGAAACCAGCGTATACGCCTTCGACGGTGGGTTCCTCCGCATCGATGTGCGTAGCACCTCCGCCGCCAACGGCATTGAGGGCTCGCTCGTAAGCATCACCACTTCCCGAGACTTGGTCCGACCCCACAGATTCTAATTCCTTAAATTCGTTCTTAGCCCTTTTGCTGCAAGGCGCGATAGGCTATGGCGTAATCCTTAATTTGATGGACCATCGCCACCAACCCATTCGACCGGGTGGGGGAGAGGTGCTCATGAAGGCCAATCTTGTCGATAAAGGTCAGATCCGCTTCCAAGATCTCATCAGGCGTGCGGTGATTATACACTCGCATCAAGAGAGCCACTATTCCCTTCACGATCAGCGCATCCGAGTCAGCGCGAAAGTCGATCGCTCCATCTGACGCCTGCTCGGCGTGGATCCATACACGACTCTGACAACCCTCGATCAGATTCTCCGGAGTCTTCAGCGATTCAGGATATTCCGCCAGCTGATTGCCCAACTCGATGATATAGGCATAGCGATCCATCCAGTCGGGAAAGTCCTCAAATTCTTCGATTATCTCTTGTTGTACTTCTCTAATAGTAGACATTGACGATAACTTTTTATTTTTCAAACTTCAAAGTTAATGAAATTTCTTTAATATCCCTAAACTCCCGGCGATAATATCTCTAAACTCCCGGCGATCTTCTTGCCACTTTTCTCTCTTATTGTGCCTACTATACATTCTTATTGTGCCTACTATACATTTTTAATTTTCAACTTTTTGATGAAATATTTGGAGATTAACTTTTTTAGGGTTAACTTTGCATCGCAAAAGGAAGTTTAATGGACCCTTCGATGGGGTCTGTTATTTTTTTACGCATTATTTCAACTCATTATATACTCTTTTTCCTCTCGCTTTTGCATCTGTCGGAGGGGCTAAGTCTCACCCGACGCCGGCATCGCGAGTCTTAAATTACGTATTAAGATATGGCTACTTACATGACCCAAGAGGGTTTCAACAAGAAGATGGAAGAGCTTAAGGCTCTTGAGGCTCAGCGTCCTGTCATCAAGCAGGCTATCGCCGAGGCTCGTGACAAGGGCGACCTCTCCGAAAATGCCGAGTATGATGCCGCCAAGGAGGCTCAAGGTATGCTCGAAATGAAGATCGCCAAGCTCAAGGAGCTCGTGGCTACTGCTCGAATCATCGATGATAGTAAACTCAACACCGACCAGGTACAACTCCTCAACAAGGTGACTATCAAGAATGTAAAGACCGGTATGCAGATGGCTTATACCATCGTTACCGAGAGCGAAGCTAATTTCAAAGAGAATAAGATCGCTTCGACCACCCCTATCGCCAAGGCGCTGATGGGACACGCGGTCGGAGATGTGGTGAAGGTGCAAGTCCCCGCCGGAATCATCGACTTCGAAATTGTCAAAATCGAAATCTGATCGACCCCGGTCGCTTATACTTGTGATCCTCACTGCAATCCCCCTTTATATTCCTATATAAAAAACATCCCTTTTTACCTATATGCTCTGCATGGATATCATGCACTTGCGCTAATTCCTTATAATCAATATGACCATATTCTCAAAAATCATTGCAGGAGAGATTCCTTGTTATAAGATCGCCGAGAATGAGAAGTTCTTCTCTTTCTTGGATATAAACCCCGTGAATTGGGGTCACACTCTGGTTGTGCCCAAGCGGGAAGTAGATTATATTTTCGACATCACCGATGAGGAGCTTGGTGAGATGATCGTTTTCGCCAAGAAAGTGGCTATGGCGCTCAAGAGCGTGTTGCCCTGCCGCAAGGTGGGTGTGACTGTGCTCGGCCTCGAAGTGCCCCACGCACATATCCATCTCGTGCCCCTGCAGCAGGAGGGTGACATGGACTTTAAGAAGAAGATCTCCGACCCCGATCCCGCCCGTATGGCTGAAATCGCCGCCAAAGTCGCTGAAGCCTTCCAAGCCCAAGCCTAACAGCCCAAGCCCCTAAATCATCAAGGAGGAGGTATCTACTCGGATACCCCCTCCTATCATTTTATATGATTTGATCACATAGAGCGTTCTATCTATTATCCAAAGCTGGCTATTATCTTGTCTATCTGACCTGTGTAGTAGAAGGGAAGGTTGATTAGTCGGAAGGACTTGCTGTTCGGAGACGACGTTGCGATGTCTTGTACTGAAAACTCACCGCTCCAGATTCTTATTGCCACAACACGACGATCAGCGAGATTGACAAAGGTGTGTAACGACCGAAGATGGGAGTTCGTGCCCGCTTTTACTTCGATAGGAATGATGTCCGAGCCCTCCTGCCATACAAAGTCTACCTCTGCTGTCGATCCCTTTTTGTCTCTGACCCAGAAACAGAGTTGATCGCGATAATGTCGATCTTGAACGATGCGGAGTTCTTGCGCCACAATATGTTCAGCAGCTCTCCCTCGCCATGTGTCGAGCAAGTCTTTATTCTTGAGATATTCCAATTGGATGCCGACCCTAAAATTTGTTATGCCACTATCCACCATTATTAACTTTGGTGAACGTTGAGTCGACGGCAATGCCGGTGCAATAGTGGATGTGACAGGATAGACCAGTGATAGCAAATAGGCATTCGACAATATATCCATCCCATCATGGATCTGCGTGGATGTATATGAACTATTGCCAAATTTTGAAAATGTAATTGTCTCGGCTGCCGATTGCCAGGCCGTGCCCAATATATGCCTTAATATCTTCGCCTGCTCCGAACTCTTCGCAAACTTCTCTGCATCTTCATTATATACTTTTAGCAGAGAATTGAATATCGGTGAGAGTCGCTCTATGTCGCGACTTTCGATATATTCGCTGACTGCCTCCGGCATCCCTCCGATTAGGGCGTAAGTGTTGAATGCTGTGAGCATCTCTTCGTGCATATAGTCCGGAACAGATATGCCGCGAAGCATATCAGCCCACTGACTCCCCTCTTGGGCATTTACGTATTCGACAAACGAACATGGACGTAAATTTAAGTATTCTACCCGACCCACCGGGAATGAAACGTGTTGTCTCATTAGACTTTGGAGACGGCTGCCGGCTGCGATCACATATACCCACGGTAGATCTTCATAGAAATAGCGAAGCATACCGACGGCTTGTGGCTCCTCCTGTATCTCATCAATGAATAGCAGCACCTGTTTGTCCTGATCTTGCACAATATGGTGCTTAAGGCATAGGTATCGCCAAATATCATTGACATTGTTAAAGCGCCGAAATATCTCAGCATCCTCTTTCTCAAGGTTGAGCGAGATAAAGAAATCAAACTCCTTACCAAATTCTTTGACAAGAGTAGTCTTGCCTACCTGTCTCGCTCCACGGAGCACAAGGGGTTTGCGACGAGAGTTATCCTTCCATCGGCGCAAATCATATATTAAGTCTCTTACAAACATATCCTTACCATCATTAAATGATGTGACAAATATAATACAAGTTTTTGAAAACTCATGCAATTTTAGCCGGAAATCTTTCTAAAACATAGGCAACTTTGGTTCAAATTCTTTCTAAAACATAGGCAACTTTGGCTCAAATTCTTTCTAAAGTATAGGCAACTTTGGTTCAAATTCTTTCTAAAGTATAGGCACCCGGGTGTGTTTTTAATGATGTGGCATCAGTCAGAAGGGGAGTGGTATGCCATATAGTGGGATGTTCCTTACCCATCCTTGATCGATATACTTTGACATCGAATAGCGTATCGCCCTAAGCCCCGAATGTGCCGAAACAAAAGACCCCCACACTTTTTGCCACGAACTTAAGCTGTAACAGGACGTAGTGGACTGTAACCTCATACAGATGGCAGGCAAGGTGATGGACTTGCTGCGCTCCCGCTACTTGGTATCGCCCATCCGCTACGAGGGTATGCAGCGCATAGAGGAACTGGAGATACCGCAAAAGGCATTACGCGAGTTGATATACAATTCGATAGTACACAAGCTGTACAGCGGCCCTGCCATCCTGATGCGTGTCTTTGACAAGAGCGTGGAGCTATGGAACTACGGTCTCTTGCCCGAAGAACTCACGCCTGCCGACTTGATGAAGAAGCACGCCTCCTATCCACGCAACCGCAACATTGCCTCAGTGTTCTATAAGGCCGGATTCATCGAGTCTTGGGGGCGCGGCTACAAGAAGATACGCGAGGAGTTCGAAAAAGCCGGGCATCCTGTGCCGACGGTGGAGGAAAGCGGTGGCGGTGTATTGGTGACGATACAGCGCAGAACCGTAGAGGACATTATTGCCGGCAGAGAGGAAAGTGGCGGTATAAATGGCGGTGTAAATGGCGGATTAACAAACGATATAACATATTGTGATTCAGATATTAAAAAGAATGGAGACAATATAATTGGCGGATTAAATGGCGGATTAAATCTTAAAAGTGGCGGTTTAAAAAATGATTACCGCCATGTGATAGATATTAATAGCCGGCAGAAGCGAATCTTGTCATTAATTAAACTAAAACCAGCCGTCATTGTTGAGCAAATGGCATCTATCTTGTCAATATCGAAACGTACTCTTGAACGAGATTTATCAATGTTGCAAAAGGAATGTGTCATCAAGCATGAGGGAAGTAAGAAATCCGGCATCTGGATTGTTCTCGAACCCTACAACGCTGATATAGAATAATATGTAAAAACAGAATCATCATGGTCAACGTAAGGTATCACGAAAGCGAATACGAGTTTTCCGTGCCCGACAAGAGCATGCTCACATATTGAGGGATTACGCCCAATCTTGTAGAGAGGTCGCTACGGTTAAGCCAATTATCCTGCATATACTCTATAAGAGTAGTGGCAACCTGTCGCGACCAACGAAGCCAACCTGCATTTCTCTTTGCGCCAATTTGCTTCCTCGACAAATTTAGACGAAGATTCGTTCTGATGAGTTAAGGAACGCGCTCTTATGGTTGGGTTAGCAGAAATGCCATATAAGTGGGCAAGGTGAGTAGATTATCTTTTTCGCCTATGTTGTAATTGGCAAGGCGATTCTTTCCAGTCTTGTAGTTTTGTTTCTATTTTGCGTTTGATCATAAAGGGTATGAATTGGGTTGTTATGAAGTGTGTACACGTTTTATGCCCGAGTTTCGTTGCAAATCTACACATTTTTTTAAATTTTGCAAAAAATTTGTACCAGACCTAAAAAGTAGACACTTAAGAGAATTGTATTTATAGTGGTATTTCGGAATTTCCTAAATACCACTATACATGGCGCCAAAGAAGGAGATTAGCTCTGATGCACTTCCAAAAAGCAGGACATCCTGTGCCGACGGTGGAGGAAAGCGGTGGCGGTGTATTGGTGACGATACAACGCAAAACCATAGAGGATATCATA
>OBLI01000513.1_pt1 | contig 41254 bp, 44 predicted proteins | sample 1519701 | NCBI WGS metagenome assembly OBLI01 (sample SAMEA3663005, study PRJEB22513) | pig gut metagenome | biome: pig gut; feature: pig-associated habitat; material: faeces | place: France | collected 2012
GGCGTTTGTGTGATGCGCTGTCCAAGCGACAGCTTTGTTAGGATATCAAATCTGTAGATAATTGTCAAGGACTTTTTTCATTTTTTTATTTTTTACATTGCCATGCTCCACAATTGCTCCAGATACTGTTTTGCCTGTTCAATCAACTGCATTACCTGAGGCATCTTGTCCCATAGCAGATCCAGATACATTCCATTATATACAGAATAGACCAGGAATACCGCAAATACCAGAATTCCTCCCTTTAAAAATCCAAACAAAGCTCCAAGGATTTTATTCAATGTTCCAACTACTGGAATATCGGACACAACTCCTGAAAAACGAATAATAATATGACAGAAGATTTTAATAAATATAACCAAAAGCAAAAACAAAAAGACACAGGCAGCCAGATTGGAAAACTGTGGTCCTGTGATTCCTTCAAACAGAGCTGCAAACTCACTGATTTTCTCACTTCCTGTTACAAACTCCCGCACGAGCAGTGCGGAACCCACAAACGAAACAATCCATGAAATCAACAAAAGGACTGATTTGATCAGCCCCCTCTTATATCCCAAAATGGTTTCTATGATTAAATAAATAACGGGAACCAATAATAATATCTCCATATGTACTTTCGGCGTATCCCAAAGACGCCGTTCCTCCTTCCATTCTATTGTTTTCAGTTTCCTTGCGAATCTAAATCAGATGTGCGCCGTACTGAGTACGACGCATATCCCAATAATTATTTTAATTTAATTACATCAATTCCATCTTCATAAGCAACAAAAAATTCATTGCTGCCTTTTGCTGGAACTACCTGTATCATCCTATTTGAAAAACTACGATCAAACATCTTCGTTCCCTTCATATTGATGATCTGACAGTGGTATGCCCCATACAGAAGAATTGTATCTCCATAAAGCTGCATGAAACTATAATCTTCATCGATGCCTTCTTCTCCAATTCGATTTCCATTCTTACTGAAAATCTCCAGTGTATAATTTCCCTCTGTTTCATCCACATCATGTTCGCGGACAATGGCAAAGTGATTCTCATCATAAGCAATGCTCTTGATTGTAGCATTGACCTTAATCTCCTTCTTTAAAGAAGGCTTGCTTCCAATCTGATAAATGGAGATTCGGTCATCTCCAAACGCACAGATCGTATGTTTTCCAAGAAATGTGACTGTCGGCACAATGGTATCCTCATAATCAAATCCACCCAATATATTTTCTGTCTTGGCACCATCCTCACTAAAATCATAGAAAGTCAGCCGATTCTTCGTCGTCACTCCATCTACAATAAAATAGCTGGCACACAAAATGGTGCCATCCGGTGATAAGGTAATATCCAATGGATATCCATTCTTGTCAATGCTGGTCTGAATACTCACCAGCTTCTCTCCAGACAACTTATACATCTCGATATAATTGGTACTTTGGGAAGAAAGTGCCACTGCAACGACTCCCTGCTCTGCAACTTCTGCATCGGTAATAGAATATGCCGTTTGAAAAGAATACTTCTTTCCCTTTGCATTAAATACATACACCTGGCTGCCATTCTTGTCCATGATCATAACATACTCTCCACAAACCTTAACCACAGGATTTTTTACTGAATACTTTTTTGACCAGATCTTCTTCCCACTGCTGTTATAATAGGCCACCTGATTCTCATTGTATTTTACAATTCCATCCTTGTAAACCTCCATATTCTTCTTAGTGCTCCCCTCGTCTGACACCGTCACAACTTTAGAATATGTCTGAAACTCTCTATACTGATAAGCCCATAATGCAGAAAGCAGAACTACTATCATCACTGCAGCCAGTAAAATCCTGTATCTAAAATACAGCTTCTTACGTCTGCTGGCACGCTCTATTTTCTCTGCGCTGTTTACATAAATTGAAAATTCTTCCATCTGTATTCCCCTTTAGCATTGGTACATTCATAATCCATTTACTTCATTAAGTGACCCTATTATAACACAACGCTTCTATTTTATCACTGGAATTTTCAATTCCTGTCCTGGATATATGGAATCCCCTGCCTGCAAATTATTTTCCTCCATAAGCTGTTCCACATAATCTTTGGAACCCAAAACAGCCTTGCTGATCTTCGTTAAAGTATCCCCTCTTTGTACCGTATATACATCTTTTCCAGTCATGGCTTCGGTCTTTTCTCCGTCCGTACCACTTTCCTCTTCTGCCGCGGTATCAGAGGTAAATACCGCCGATACAGACTCATTTTCCTTCTCTGTCCGTTTTCCAACCTGTCGGAGCCTGTTGGAAATGACAGCAACTGTTTGATCAGAGATCATATCTCCTCCAAATAGAAGATAGGTGGCCGATGCACCCATAAAAAACATAAGGAACGCTGCAGCAACGGCCTTTCCCAATACCTGCCCGGCCCCTCTGCGCTTTTGGGACAGCTTTTTCCGCGACTGCCGCACAATTCTTTCATCCCGCTTCTGCTCAAGCATCCTTTCATAAGATGCTGCTGCTTTATTTTCCTCCCGCTTATCAATCAGATATTCCTGCATTTCCTTATTCTTAACATAATAAATATAATATCCATTTTGCCGCAGTAGATCCTGCCCCCGATACGCATACATGGCCTCCTCTTCCTCCAGAGGATCTCTCACATATAAAATCTTCCCATCTCCAGGAAAATTCTCAAAATGGGTTTTCTTGATCTTGTCATTTAACCGGACGGACATTCCCATCCTGCACAAATACCACCCCACTACCTGGGCCTGTCCAAAATACTGCTCTTTCGTATCATAGATCTTCTTCCACACTTCATCATCAAATACCGTTTCATCCAGATCCAGCTCTATATTCTGGGCCTCCATGGCCCCTTTGACAAATACATAAGTAAAGCTGTCCTCCCTCTGGGTCTCCCCAAATAAAATGGCTCCCCGTACATAAGTCCTACTATCTTTTGTAATTGCAGATAAATATGTCATTACATAATCTTCTATATAAATTTTAGTCAGTCCTGCTGCTTCACCAATCTGACGAAAGTTTTTTGGCAATTTCACTGATTTTCCACCCCTTTTCTATTCTTATGAGGAGCATATCATAATCCTTTTGGAGCCTTTGCCAAATTCCGTCGAGGAACTTATAAATTTTATCTGATTTTTACGACATTTTTTCTGTTTAAAATTTCCTCTTACGTAAATACTAATGACGTATCAATGATTTGTGGAGGTATTCTAATGAAAAAGACCCTATACTTTCATCCGGATCAGGCATCCGCTTTAAATGATTTTTCCCAACAGCTGCTCCGTTTTATAAAAAAAACAAAAAAAGACAGCCAAACCTTAGTCCTGGTCTGTATCGGTACAGACCGGGCTACCGGTGACTGTCTTGGTCCTCTGGTAGGACACTATCTAGAACAACAGCTATCCTCCCAGCTTCCTTTTATTTTTGGTAATCTTTCTCATCCCGTTCATGCCGCTAATTTAACGGAAACCCTGACCAATATTCAGGATGGGATTCCCTCTCCTTATATTATCGTTATCGATGCCTGCCTCGGCACCCCCGGACATGTGGGATATGTGACCCTGTCCAATCATGCCCTTCATCCGGGAAAAGGTGTGAACAAATCCCTGCCTTCCTTCGGCCAGATTGCCATTACCGGCATTGTAGACTGTTTTGGAGAAGAAAACTATTCCATCATCCAGAGCACACGCCTTCACCAGGTGGTCCATCTGGCAACTTTTATTGCAAACGGGATTGAAAAGGTTTTTTCTATTTAAAGATCAAGCTTCATATCTCCATCCTTAATCAGACCTTTTCTTCTCATAAATTCTGCGATCACATAGGTTAAAATGGCTGGTGCGATCACATGCATCACTATGATTTCGATAAGTACAACCTTGGATGCCAGTCCTTCTCCAACCATGGTCTGATAGCCCATGATCTGTCCAACCAGACCCGCTGTTCCCATTCCAGATCCAATGGCATTGTTGGTCATCTTTAATACAATCGTAGAAACTGGTCCCAAAATGGCGCTGGCCAATGTAGGCGGAACCCAGATCAGTGGTTTTCTCACAATATTGGGAACCTGAAGCATGGATGTACCAATTCCCTGAGCCACAAGTCCTCCAAACTTATTCTCTTTAAAGCTTGCTACTGCAAATCCTACCATCTGTGTGCTACAGCCTACGGCAGCTGCTCCTGCTGCAATTCCGGATAAATTTAATACTACGCCTAAAGCTGCAGAACTGATCGGCAAAGTTAAGATCATCCCCATCAATACGGACACAATGATTCCCATTAAAAATGGCTGCTGCTCCGTTCCCCATTGAATCATGGCACCTAACTGGGCCATAAACTGTGAAATCGGAGGTCCTACAAACAAGCCTACCATGCCGCCCAGTAAAATGGTTACCATAGGAGTAACCAGAATATCCAGCTTGGTCTTTCCAGATACCAGATGTCCCAGCTCAATCCCTACATAAGCTGCAATAAATGCTCCCAGCGGTTCACCTGCTCCTGTCAGATGCAGAGCTCCTTCCACAATCACCTCACCAGCCAAAAGCTTACTGGCAAATGCTCCGATCATACCTGCACTGGCTGCAGATACCGTGACCAATGGAGATTCTCCATATTTATGTGCCACGCCCACACCAATTCCAGCTCCTGTAAGCACTTTTGCCACAGATGACATCATGACCAGATAATTTCCAGTCTCGCCTCCTACAATCGTTCCAATCTGACTGATGATGGTGCCCACGATCAGCGTGGCAAAAAGCCCCATCGCCATTCCGGATAATCCATCAATAAATACCCGATTTAACCATTTCTTTATCATTTATCTTCCTCCACTAAAAATCCTTTTTCTCTTAATGCATGTTCGATTCTCTGCAGTGTCTCCTCACTTTCTGCTTCAACCGTATGGATATGATTTCCGTTGGTCAATGCAAACAGCGGCTCCGTCTTCTGCTCTTCAATCTTCCTAATAAATTCATCCGCATCTCTTCGATTCTGGATGATCAGATCCGCAGTAATACTGCCATATACGTTATGCGTTACCGATACATCCAGCATCCTTCCACCATTATCTACAATGGCATATAGTTCATCGCAGATCTGATCTCTGTTATGCGCCACCTCAAATACTCTCTTTACTTTGCTCTTATCCTCTTTATATAGAAGATAGCCCCTGGTAGTGCTGATAATATTCTTATCAGAAGCCCTAAGAAGTGCCATATCCTGTACGATCACTTGTCTGCTCACTCCCATTTTCCTAGCCAGCACTGCTCCTGGCATCGGTTTGGCTGATATCTCAAGCTCCTTTATCAGCTGCCTTCTCCTTTCCTCTCCTGTCATATCTATTGCCTTTCTTTTGTCTTGTCTGTTAACATGTCACCTCATTATATCACAGATTCCTTTCTTTACAACCGTCCAAAAAGCAGATATACTGAAATTAAAGAATAAAATGATGAGAATCATGAATGGTGGAAAGAGAGGACTCCTTATGTTCCGAATGTGGGGTAAACTATTTAAGCAGAATCGCCTTATAAAGGATACTGTCATCACATATGAAGATACAACTATGACACGAACGCAAAAAGTATATGCTTCTTTGGAAGAGATCTGTTATGAATTTGATTTAGAAAAGCCGATGTGGTTAGAATCTACGAAAATGGATTTTCTTTACCACAGCAAAACCAGATTTACCAGTGATAACTTTATCGAATCCATTGATTTCGATTACCTTGAAATACAGATAATTGAAGAAGATTAACCACAATCATAGTATAATTGAAATCTCTCTTTTTCTATAATATTACATGAATACGCCTTGAGGCCAACAAAACTTATAGAAAAGAGGGATATTTTTTTGTTCACAAAGGATAAAGACAAAGATGAATTATTGCGTATCCGGAAAATCGAAACTGCCTACCGCAAATACGGCAAAATTCTGGTCGCAGAAGTACAAAAACACTATTTTAAAAATCAACAGATTGCAGAAGACATTGTTCAGACCACTTTTGAACGCGTCATCAAATACGGACATGACTTTGCCACTTACGACGATAAGGTAGCCTTCCGCTTCCTTTACTCCATCATGAAACATGAAGCTTACAAATTGAAAAAGAAGGAACAGAAGCTCTCCCAGATAGCTGATGTTGATCAGATCATGAACGATCTATCCTTACCTCCAATTGAATCCTCCACTAATCCAGAGTTCTTATACTTAGAAAGAACGATCGTTCGCGAGGCAATGAAACAACTACCAGATGACTATGCATCCATACTATATCTGCACTACTATCATGGATATAAATTTCGTGAAATTGGTGATTTTCTTGGTATTTCAGAAAATACAGCCATTCAAAAATGCTATTACATCCGCAAAAAGCTAAAGCAGATACTCATAAAGGAGGGATTTCATGATGAAGCAGACAGATAACTTTGAGGATAAGATTTTAGATGACCTGTTAACGGATTCTATGGATGAGCTATACGACTTGGATGAAATCTCCTTTGACGATGCAGTGGAACCATCGAAATCGTTCACAGACTCTATGGATGCCATGTTCCAGTCTGAATACAAGAAGCTGTCTCGAAGACGCCGTCGCCGAACACTTCCAAAGATTGCTGCTGCCGTTGCTCTGTTCTTTCTCATCGGCATGATTTCCATCAGCCGTGTCACCGCATGGAAGGAACCGATCTATAATTTCTTCTTTAAGCCGAGTCATGATGGAGAGAAGGCAAAGGTAAAGATTACAGAGCTGGAAGAAGAGGATGAGTTCCAGAAATATCTGCCGGATTATGTGCCGGAGGGATTTGAGTTGGTGGATAGTTTTTATGATGAGGAAATACAAATTATGCATTACATATATCAAAGTAATACTAACTACTTTAACATAAGCATTACCAAAAAAACTTCAGATATGTATCGTGACCTAAATAATTTTACCAAGATTACCTATAAGGATTATTGTTATTATATCAACAATAATAACACATTAATGTGGAATGTCTCTAATTATACCTTTACATATGATGGAAATTTAGAAAGAAAAATTTCACTTAAAATTGTTAATTCAATAAATAAATTCTAATATTTTTATTTCTATAATGATTTAATTAATATAGAGAACAATAAAGGAGAACAGATAATGAAAAACCATATTAAAAAATACCTATTTATGTTATTGTCTTTGCTATTAATTTTTAGCACAAACGTATATGCTGATGACACCATTCCCGAAGATTATGAAGATGATTCTACTAATACCACTGTCGATTTTTCCGAACCAGATGATACTACTTTTGATGATACAGTATGGACGCGAGAATATGAAGACGGAACAGAAGAAATTGTAACTTATGAAGATTTAAATCCTAACCCTCTCCTTCGATGGTCTGCAATTTCAACAGTTAATATGAATTTAGAATTTAAAATCGGTGGAAAAGCTGTTTTTGGCACTACTGTTACTAGTAAAAGTACTAGCTACTCTATAAAAATAGTAACTAAACTGCAAAGCTATCGTAGTGGTACCTGGAAAACTCTTTATACCAAAACTAAAACTTCAGATTATACCGCTGCAACTAATTCCGGTTCCTATTACGTAACCAAGGGCTACAAGTATCGTACCCGCAACACCATTACTATTTACAATTCCAGTGGTAAGGTAATCGAAACAGATACGTTAAACTGTACCAGAACTTATAACTAATCCATTTGGATTACAAACAATGCTGTAACTATTCAATTAATCACAATAATTTTGTTCTCTAACCAAAAGCTGTGGTCTTTCATGACTGCAGCTTTTCTTATGGAAGGCGTAGAATCGATTCTTTTTATGCAAAAAACCTTTGAAAAATTTTTTAAAATTTTTTCTAATATTCTTCTCTTATCATGGATTTATTATATGAAGAGAAAAAAGACAAAAGAATTCTGTATACATTTTCTTTCATGGGTTTTATCCATACACAAACATATATACCAACTAAATCACCAAATAACAAACCATGGATAAAATATTTGAAAAACAACAATAAAGGCGACAATTGATAGGAGTTTAGGGTCTTTTGATTGTTCATTTTTGAATTTGAAGGAGCATGTTGTGCTTTTCAAGTTGGATACGGATGCAACATCTTGATAAAAGAAATAAATGATGATTTCAAGACTATCCAATTGCAGATTTATCTGACTTTGAGAGGTTACAGAACGATCTTTTACATGTATTTCTCTTCACTTTTTTCGGAGCCGCAACGAAACATTCAATTCCAGTAATAAAAGGCTTGCGAATTACTATATGTATTAATATCGTACAGGGAAGCAGTCACTCGTCCTCATACCGCGGGTGGCTGTTTTCTATTATCCAATCGGTAATACAAAAGGAAGCACCGATGAACAGTGCTTCCTTAACCTTTACATTCTCTATTGTGTTGTACTGCCAAATCCTCCATTGCGAACGGCATCTGCTTCATCATCCAGAGTAATTCCATATTCTACAAAAATCCCCTGCATCATCCCCATACCGGCATCAATGGAAACCACTTTTCCTTCATTCGAATCATTGGTCAGCTTTACAAAAATATGACCTTCATTGTCAGAATCATAATAATCACTATCGATAATCCCTACTGTATTATTCAACTGGAGTCGATATTTAAATCCCAGTCCGCTTCTTGGATAACACTTTAACACCCAGTTATCTTCCATCCACACCCGGATACCGGTTGGAATCTTAATAGTCTCACCTGGTTTCAGTTTGAAACTCAACGGACTAAAGAAATCATAGCCTGCTGAGCCTTTGGTTGCTCTCTTTGGCAGCTCGATAAATTCATACACTCGTCTGACTTCTTCTTCGAAAGAAGTGCCAAAACAATCGGTCCATCCTTCATAAAACTGCTCAAAGCTTACTTTATGAAACTGTGCAATTCTCTTCATCTGTTATTTCCTCTTCTTCTGTCCTTCTATTTTTCTTACAGGCTTTTCGCTGGTGATTTTGCCTGTTTTCCCTCGTCTGGCTCTTTTACAGTCATATTTTATCAGACCTTCGATATTTATTCAACGTTAATCTTGCCAAGATTGTTGAGATTGCCAAAGGTAAATCCTTCGTTTTCCAAATTGGTCAATACGGTATCCAATGCTTCAGCATTAGAGCTGGATACATTGTGCATAAGTGGAATGGCACCATTGTGATAATACTTTTTAAAATGGTCAATGACGTAGTCCGCTCCCGGCTGCTTATTCACATCATAATCCATATATGCCATACTCCAGAAAATCGTCTTATAGCCAAGATCTTTACAAATCTGAAGGGTCCGTTCACTGTATTCTCCCATGGGCGGACGAACAAAGCGGTCCATCTCATATCCTGTCGCTTCTTTGCAATAATCCGCACAGGTAATCAGCTCCTCCTTAATGTCCCGCTGCGAAAGCTCGGGCATGCTCTGATGCTTGACTGTGTGATTTCCTACCAGATGTCCCTCTTTCTTCATACGCTTTACCAGATCCACATTATCCCTGATATAAGTCTGGGTCACAAAAAACATGGCACAGGCCTTATGTTTTTTTAACGTATCCAGAATTGATTCCGTATATCCATTTTCATATCCACAATCAAAGGTCAGATAGATTACCTTCTTTTTCTTGTTTTTGGTATCCACGTAATAAGCATCATATTTTGACAGATTGATTTCCTGCTGTGCCTGTGATTGCTCATGATTCTCCATGCGTTTGAGCCACCAGGACTGCTTCTGATTGGATAGTGTTGATAAATCTACAGAATCATTGGCTGTTGCCGGTACCTTTTCCGTCGTCTTCTCCTCCTGCAAAGAGGTTTCTTCCTGCTGCACTTCCACCTCTTTTGTATGCCCGCACCCAGTCAGACAGATTGCCAGTACCATGATCAGCCAGGTTCTTTTTTTCATTAAAATTCCCACCATTCCTTCAAGATCTGTCCAAACACCTCTATTTCCTCCTGAGACAGCTTTTCCTCTCTGGACACCGCTGCCTCTTCTTCCATCCTTCTTCTCTGACGCATCGGCTTTCCTACTGCCGCCTTCTTCTTATTTATCATTCCCTTTTCGATGGATAACAACAGATTCGTTCTGACAAGAGGGACGGCGGCTTTCGAATCAATCAAAAGCTCCATGATGAAAAATACCATCATCAGGTTCATTCCTGTTCCAAAGATCCAGTCTTCTTTTCCCTGACACGCTGCCAGTCCTATGATCAAAGCACATACCAATGGAATTTTACAAAACACTCTGCTTTTTAATCCACAAATGCGGTCCATTTCCATGTATTTATCCACAAAGTTTTCCGGGTTTTCCACCCGAAAGTTTAACTGCCCATATCCATCAAATCTTTTTTTCAATGACTTTAGCCACCTGGTATGTACTCTCTCCATCTGTTCTGACTCGCCAATCAGCCTGTTATAATGTATGAGAATACCTATCTTTGACAGAACTCCGATCAACACTGCTGCTTCCAGGGCAAATGCCCAAAATGACTGTTCCATGATTTTCTGTAACATAAAAAAACTCCCTTCTTTATTACATAACGCTTCCAATGCGTCTTAGAAATTTCTCTGGCCTGAGATACTTTCATTATAAAAAGAAGAGAGTTGTTTCTCATTAAAATTCGTTCGTCAAATGTGGATTATAATTTTGCAAACATCGCCTTTAACAGTCGAACTGTGTGTATAATTGCCTGTTCTTCAAATTCATTGTAATTCATTGTCGCACTGTGATCTGCCTTATCAGAAATAGCACGGATGACTACAAAAGGAATCTGATTCAAATATGCCACCTGGGCCATCGCCGCTCCTTCCATCTCGGCACAGTATCCTTGAAACTGCTGAATCAGATCATTTTTCTTCTCATCAGAGCTGATAAACTGATCACCGCTCAATACCCGTCCTACATATACGGAAATCTCCGGATTGACCTCTTCACATGCCTCCTTCGCCTTGGCGATCAAGTTCTGGTCACCATAGAAAACAGACTGCTCCATCTGCGGAATCACTCCCAGATCATATCCAAATCCGGTAGCATCCATATCATGTTGCAGCGTATCCGAAGATATGACAATGTCTCCAATATTGATCGGACCATAAAGTCCACCTGCCACACCGGTGTTAATCAGTGCATCCACGCCATAGATGCTTGCCAGAATCTGTGTACAGGCCGCCATATTCACCTTGCCGATGCCACTTTTTACAACCACGGCTTTCTTTCCCCATAAGCTTCCGTTATAAAAATCCATACCGGCCATTGTCTTTTTTTCGCTATCTGTCATCTGCCCGATCAGCTGCTCTACCTCTTCAGGCATCGCACCGATAATTCCAATATATTCCATACATTTCCTCCTGTGTTTTATCACTCATATTTAACCTTCTTCAGTATAGCATAGGAAGCGAAAAGCTTCCAGCTGGTGATAAAAAATCATGAAATCCCCAATTCGCTGTTTTTATTTCTAAAATCTATGCTATAATGTCCGTTGAAGCAGGATTCATAAAAGAACCTTTTTGCTTCACACCAAATGATTGTATACAAGAAAGGACGATTCTCTATGATTTATAAGACAAAAGGGACCTGTGCCCGTTCTATTGAATTTGAAGTAGAAGACGGAATTTTAAAAGATATTACATTTATTGGCGGATGCCAGGGAAATACGCAGGGAGTAGCTGCACTGGCAAAAGGACTTCCAGTCAATGAAGTAATCGACAAGCTTTCCGGCATTCAATGTGGTTTTCGCGGTACCTCCTGCCCTGATCAGCTGGCACTTGCATTAAAACGCTATCAGGAAGAGCATTAGGAGGTAGTTATGAAACGAATTATTTTAACCGGTGGCGGTACTGCCGGACACGTAACCCCTAATATGGCTCTTGTACCTGCACTGCAGAAAAAAGGCTTCGATATTCGTTATATCGGCTCTTACGAAGGAATGGAGCGCAAGCTGATCGAAGATATCAACATTCCTTATTATGGGATTTCTTCTGGTAAGCTGCGCCGCTACTTTGATCTTAAAAACTTTTCCGATCCATTTAAAGTGATGAAGGGATATTTTGAAGCCAGAGCTTTCATGCGTAAATTAAAACCAGACATCGTCTTTTCCAAAGGCGGTTTTGTTACAGTTCCTGTCGTTTTAGCTGCAAAACATAAAGGCATTCCTGTCATTATCCATGAATCCGATATGACTCCAGGTCTGGCTAACAAGCTAAGCCTTCCAAGTGCTTCTAAAGTCTGCTGTAACTTCCCGGAAACCTTAAAGCACCTTCCAGAAGGAAAGGCTGTTCTCACCGGATCTCCAATCCGTGAAGAGTTGTTCCAGGGAGATAAAGAAAAGGGATTACAGTTCTGTGGGTTTGACCATACAAAACCAGTTCTTCTGATCATGGGCGGAAGCTTAGGCTCTGTAGCCATCAACAATGCAGTCAGAGGAGAACTGGATACTTTATTAAAAAAATTCCAAATTGTTCATTTATGTGGAAATGGCAATCTGGACAAATCCTTAGAGGACACTTCTGGCTATGTACAGTTTGAATACATTAAAGATGAGCTGAGGGACTTATTTGCATGTGCGGATCTTATGATTTCCCGTGCTGGTGCCAATGCCATCTGCGAGATTCTGGCCTTAAGAAAACCAAATATCTTAATTCCTCTTTCCGCACAGGCAAGTCGTGGAGACCAGATCTTAAATGCTGCTTCCTTCGAAAAGCAGGGCTACAGCTTTGTGCTTCAGGAAGAAGATGTTACGGAAGAAAGCCTGTTAAATGCAGTAAATACTGTATATGAAAAACGAGCAGATTATGTACACGCAATGGAACAAAGCAAACTGGCTGATCCGATTGCAACTATTATGGGATTGATCGACGAATTAGTAAAATAAATATGGAGGTAATAATGAAATGGAAACAATTATCAACAATATGATTACCAGAAGAAGTATTCGTAAATATAAATCTGATATGATTCCAAAAGAAACACTGGATACCATTCTGAAAGCTGGTACTTATGCGGCTACTGGAATGGGAAAGCAGTCTCCAATTATTATTGCGGTAACCAATAAAGAACTTCGAGATAAACTTTCTGCCATGAATGCCAAAATCATGGGAACCGATTCTGATCCATTTTATGGAGCACCTGTGGTACTCATCGTTTTAGCGAACAAAGAACGCCCAACTTATATCTATGATGGAAGTCTTGTCATGGGCAATCTTATGAACGCAGCCCATGCTTGTGGCATTGGAAGCTGCTGGATTCACCGTGCAAAAGAAGAATTTGAATCCGAAGAAGGAAAAGAACTCCTAAAATCCCTGGGTATTGAAGGTGATTATGAAGGAATCGGACATTGTGTCTTAGGATATATAGACGGAGAAGAACCAGAAGCTGCTCCTAGAAAAGATTCCTATGTTTTTTATGTAGAATAAGGGTGCCAGAACGTATGAACAACCTGATGTCTGAATCTATCCAGACATCAGGTTGTTCTAATATTCCGCATATATCCTTTCGAAGAGAGAAACCTTACTTCCGATCAAAGAACGGTGATTTTCCACTGATGGACACTGGAATTCCCATGACTACCTGTGCTTTTCCCTCAAACAGATCCATCGCAATGGCTGCTTTTCCAATGGAATACATCACACGGGTATCTGCCCGCAAATCTGCCCCTACAGATACTGCTGATCCAATGGCAATCCCAAGATCCACACTGTCAAAGACACAAGTTCCTCCTGCTTTACTGCATCCCTCACAGCTTCCAAAATGGCAATAACCACAGCCCTCTCCCAGACCACGTTTTCCTTCTTCCACACCAATCAACACCAGTGCCTGAGCTTTAAGAAGATTTCCTGCATCCCGGACATAAAAAGCAATGTTCTGCTGCTCTCCCATCTCCTTAAGCTTTGCAGCCAGCTGATCCTTTTCTTTCCCTGATAAAACCATGGTCTCAATGTAATCGATTCCTCTGGCCTTTGGTGCTGTTCTGGCTGCTGCACACATGTGCATTCCAATCTCCACTGCTGCTTTTGCTTCTATTTCTGCACTTTTGTAAATCATTTGACTTCCTCCTGTTCTCCAATGTTTTGTAGCTGTGACATAACCTCCAGAAATGTCTCCATTTTTTCTTCCCCTATCTCCTCATATACTCTTGTTTGTGCCCTTTGCCAGCCTTCCTGTGCCTGCTCCAATGCATCCTTTCCCTGCTGGGTCAAATGCCACTGACTGTTTCGTTTTCCCTTAAGTGAAGCATCCATGATCATCCCTTCTGCCGCAAGCCTAGACAGATTTCTCGCAAGAGTTGACCTTTCCAGATGTACCTCATTGGCAATCTGACTGGTACTGCACCCAGGATTCTTTGTAATCTTCTCCATCAACTGATACTGGGAAATAGTCAATCCATTGGCTTCCAGAGCCTGATTATACAAAGCTGTAAGGGCCTGACTGCTTCTCCTGAGTCTGATACAAATACAAGGCAGATCTTTTGGTTTCATGCTTACCTCCTTTTGTTGTATATACACCATTTTAAATTATTTTTTCACATCTGTCAATTCAAATGAATACTGCTTTCATAGCCTTCGTATCCGCCGCAGTGCGATTCTCACGCAGTATTTTTATGGAATAGAAAAAGAAATATCCTATTCCATAAAAAAGGAGCCTCGCCCCAAAAGTAACATCCATCCAATCTCACTTTTTATGCGAAACTCCTATTTTTATAATCCTATATATTCTAGCAGATTTCTGCTCCTGGAGGCATATCCTTCTCTGGTCCAACGATGGCTAATTCACCCTTTTCGTTTTCTGCACAAAGAATCATTCCTTCAGATAATACTCCTGCTAACTTGGCTGGTTTTAAGTTGACAAGCACCATTACCTTCTTGCCTACCATCTCTTCTGGTGTATAATGTGCCTTAATTCCAGATACGATCTGTTTTACCTGAGATCCAATCTTTACCTGAGAGCAAAGAAGCTTTTTGGATTTCTTCACTTCTTCACAAGCAATGATCTCTCCAACCTGGAACTGCATCTTCATAAAGTCATCGAAGGTAACCTCTGGTTTTGGTTCTATGTCGATGAATGGGCCTTCTGCCTCTAACTTCTGTTTCTTCTGAAGCTCTTCTACTTCCTTCATCACTTCTTTTACATCCAGACGTGCGAATAAGATTTCTGGTTTTTCTGTTACCTTTGTTCCATTCACATAGGAGCCAAATGTATCCAGTTCTTCAAATGTCTTCTTCTTTGCATTTAACTGAGCCAGAATCTTTTCGGTTGTCTCTGGCATAAATGGTTCTAACAGTGCTGCACCTGTGCAGATTCCTTCTACCAGGTTATAAAGAACAGTTGCCAGACGATCCTTCTTGCTTTCGTCCTTTGCCAGAGCCCAAGGCATTGTCTCATCGATATATTTATTGCATCGTTTAAATAACGTAAAGATTTCTGTCATCGCATCTGCAACTCTTAAATCTGCCATCTTTTTCACTACTTTGGCTTTTGTACCAGTTACGACTGCTTTTAAATCTGCATCTACCTCTTCTTCCACACCTTTATCTTCTACGATTCCATCAAAATATTTATTAGACATGGAAATAGTACGATTTACCAGATTTCCAAGTGTATTGGCAAGATCAGAGTTCATACGCTCTACCATTAATTCCCAGGAAATCACTCCATCATTTTCAAATGGCATCTCATGAAGTACGAAGTAACGTACAGCATCTACACCAAAGAAATCAACCAAATCATCTGCGTATAATACATTACCTTTGGATTTGCTCATCTTGCCATCTCCCTGTAACAACCATGGATGTCCAAATACCTGTTTTGGAAGAGGCAGATCCAATGCCATTAAGATAATTGGCCAGTAGATGGTATGGAAACGGATAATATCTTTTCCGATCAGATGCAAGTCTGCCGGCCAGAACTTGTTAAACTGTTCAGATCCGTCTTCATGATCAGCATCATATCCAATACCAGTAATATAGTTGGTCAACGCATCCAGCCATACATATACGATATGTCCTTCATCAAAATCAACAGGGATTCCCCATTTGAAAGAAGTTCTGGATACACATAAATCCTGCAGTCCTGGAAGCAGGAAGTTATTCATCATCTCGTTCTTACGGGATTCTGGCTGAATGAATTCCGGATGGGTATTAATGTGTTCGATCAAACGATCTGCATACTTACTTAATTTTAAGAAATAAGCTTCTTCCTTAGCTGGCTGTACTTCACGTCCACAGTCAGGACACTTGCCATCTACTAACTGAGATTCTGTAAAGAAGGATTCACAAGGAGTACAATAAAGTCCTTCATAATATCCTTTATAGATATCCCCTTTTTCATATAATTTCTTAAAAATCTTCTGAACCTGTTTTTCATGATACTCATCTGTTGTACGAATAAATTTATCATAGGAAGTATTCATCAGATCCCAGATTCTCTTGATCTCACCAGATACATTATCCACGAATTCCTTTGGAGAAATTCCTGCATCCTCTGCTTTTAACTCGATCTTCTGTCCATGTTCATCCGTACCTGTCTGAAAGAACACATCATATCCTTCTAATCTTTTAAATCTTGCAATACTATCTGCCAGAACGATCTCATAGGTATTTCCAATATGAGGCTTCCCAGATGTATATGCAATCGCTGTCGTCATATAATACGGTTTTTTACTCATCATTTTCCTCCGTCTTTCTCTTTTCATAGGCAATTATTCTAAGCACCTATGGCTTATCGTATCCTTTATTATAGTACATTGCACGATTAATCGTCAATGGACCAATCCCTCCTTTCCAAAAGATTTCCACATACTTTTTTCCTTCTTTTCATAGTTATTTGTAGAAAGACTTTTCTAAAAAGAATATGATCGAGGTTCTTTAATTATGAAGCGACATTTATTTTGTTTTTTCTTTATTCTGTTTATCAGCATTGGTTCTATGACCGTCGTATCCTTTCTCTTCGGGGCAAAGGAACCTACTTCTGGTGTTCAAAAGGATTTTACCGGCTATCTGGACCAACTCTTTGAAGATTGGGTAAGCGCAGACAGCATTACTCTTCACTATCGCTTATCTGCTCCAGAAAAATACGGCATTCATGCCTCCGCTCCCAGCCTGTCCGGCTCCTACTTTTCTGATGCTGATGACTACGAAAACGAATTAAAAAAGCTTCATTCTTTTTCCTCTTCATCCCTGAATAGAAAACAGAAAAAACTTTATCACATATTAGAAGATTACCTGACGAGACAAAAGAATCTGGCCCAGTTTCCTCTCTATCAAACAGTTTTTTCTCCGACTACCGGTCTCCAGGCCCAGCTTCCTGTGACCTTATGTGAATATCCACTCCGGACCGAAGAGGATATTCTGACCTATTTTGCCCTGCTTGAACAGATTCCCGATTACTTCCACCAGCTTTTTGAGCAGGAAGAGAAAAAATCTGCCCAAGGATTATTTGTCTGTGATCGTATTTTGGATCAGATTATCTCTCAGATGAATGCCTTCTTAAAGGAAAAAGAAAAAACGCCTCTTATTACCACCTTTGATGAACGGATATCCTCCCTTTCCCTCAGCCCAAAGCAGAAAAAATCATATGCTGCAAGAAACCAATCCCTCATTCTCCATACCGTTCTGCCAGCCTACCGTACACTGATGCAAAATCTTCTTTCGTTAAAGGGGACCGGAACCAATGATCTTGGGCTCTGCTATTATGATAGAGGAAAAGAATACTATGCGGCTCTGACTGCTGCCCTCACCGGCTCCGATCGTAGTCCTGCTCAGATGATCCAAATGACCGAAGACAATATCTCCGACTGCTATGACGAACTGGAAGAAATCCTATATCTCCATCCAGCTTCCTATGACCGCTTTTTAGATACAGACCTTTCAGAGCTTGTACCGTCTACTGAAAAAGACATACTAAGCTGGCTGCACAATCATCTTTCAAAAGATTTTCCTACTCCTGCAAACGTATCCTTTCAGGTAAAAACTGTACCAAGCTGTCTGGAAGCTTACGTGAGCCCCGCATTTTACATGATTCCTTCCATCGATTCCTTTCACGATAATACCATTTATTTAAATCAATTTTCCCTTTCCTCCCTTACGTCTCCTTACAGTGTCCTGGCCCACGAAGGTTATCCTGGTCATTTGTACCAGATCACATATTTTTATAGCCATCTGGACCATCCCATTCACACACTCTGCGATTATAACGGTTATGTGGAAGGATGGGCCACCTATGCAGAAAATCTTAGTTATACATTTTTAGACTATGGGAAGGATAGTGCTATTATTGCCCGACTTTTTCAGATTAATCATATCTTAAATCTGGCAATTCCATCTCGCATTGACCTTGGTGTACATTATGAAGGATGGAACAAAAGAAATGTCACTAAATTTTTATCCCATCTGGGATTGGAAAAAGAAGAAGTATCGGAAGATATCTTTGACAGTATTCTGGCCGAACCCGGTAATTACTTATCTTACTATATTGGTTTTTTAGAAATATTGTCAATAAAGCAACATTACGACAATATAGCCAAAGAAACAAACAATTATGAGGATTTTTATTGTAGCTTTCTCACAAATGGTCCCTGTGATTTTTCTTATTTTACAAACTTTCCCACAAACCAAGATTGAAACTCAGCATCCGAATTGACACATTTGCCAAAATACACTATAATATTGGAGTAGTTTTTCAAATATGGTTATGAAGTTTTATAAAGTTTATTATTCATTCAAGAAATACAATCTGATATATAGATGTGAACTAGGAGGAACAATTATGTCAACAAAAGCAAATTATACTCATGACGAAATCGGCGCTGGTAAGATCGGTTTTTCAAAAACACGTTCTATCATTGAAGCCGCTTTTTATGGAAACAATGTTCAGAAAGTAACTTCTTTAAAACAGGCTTATAATTTAGCAAAGAACTCTCCAGGTACTATCGTAACCGATATGCCTGTTTACAAAGGAGAAGAATTTGGTCTGGAAAAAGATGCAAAGGTATTACTATTCAATGACGGTTCTGTAACTGGCCGTTGTGCTGCTGCAAGACGTATTGCCGGTGCCAATGGTGTAGACACAGATGATCTGGATAAGAAATTAATGGATGCTGTCTATGATACCCGTTGGAAGACATTATACCATGCTGAAGTTATCATCGGACTTGACCCTGAATTCATGGTAAAGGCTCATCTTCTGATTCCGGAAGGAGAAGAGAACATCTTATACTCCTGGATGTTAAACTTCCAGTATTTCTCTTCTGGATATTCCAAAATGTATAAGGAATCCCGTCCGATTGCAAATGAACCAGATATCTACATCTTCTCTAATCCTCAGTGGTCTCATCCAGAGCATCCTCTGGGACTGACCTACTTCAACACAGATACAAACTGTGCTGCTTTATTGGGAATGAAGTACTTCGGAGAACATAAAAAAGGAACTCTGACCATCGGTTGGGCAATTGCAAACCGAAATGGCTATGCTTCCTGCCACGGTGGACAGAAAGAATATACACTTCCTGATGGAAGCTCCTATGTAGCTTCTGTATTTGGTTTATCAGGATCTGGTAAATCTACCATCACTCATGCAAAGCATGATGGCAAATATCCTGTAACCGTACTGCATGATGATGCTTTTATCATCAACACAGATACAGCATCTTCCATCGCTATGGAACCAACTTACTTCGATAAGACAGCAGACTATCCAACAGGATGTGAAGATAATAAATTCCTTCTGACTGCTCAGAACTGCTCTGCAACCATCGATTCTGAAGGTAAAGTCGTTCTGGTTACAGAAGATATCCGTAATGGTAATGGACGTGCCATCAAATCCAAATTATGGTCTCCAAACCGCGTAGACCGCATCGATGCTCCAGTAAACGGCATCTTCTGGATCATGAAAGACCCAACCATTCCACCATTGGTAAAATTAAATGGTGCCTCTCTGGCATCTGTTATGGGGGCTACTCTTGCAACAAAACGTTCCAGTGCAGAACGTCTTGCTCCTGGTGTTGACCCTAATAAATTAGTTGTAGAACCATATGCAAACCCATTCCGTACATATCCACTGGCTAATGACTATGAAAAATTCAAAAAGCTGGTAGAAGAACGTAATGTAGACTGCTATATTTTAAATACTGGCGAATTCATGGGCAAAGATATAAAACCAAAAGATACTTTAGGGGTTATCGAACAGGTAATCGAAGGAAAAGCAAACTTCAAGCCTTTCGGTCCAATCTCTGATATTGAAGTATTAGAATGGGATGGATTCATTCCTGATTTCGACGATCCAGAATATGTAGAAACATTGAAAGCAAGAATGCAGGATCGTGTTACTTTCGTAAAAGAAAGAAGCAAGAAAAAAGGTGGATTTGATAAACTTCCTGCTGATGCATTAGAAGCATTGGAAAAGATTCTTAGAGAATTAGAAGCATAATATGCTATAAATACCAAAAAGCTACAGTCTTTCGTACTGTAGCTTTTTTATCATTTTTATTTTGTTTATTCTACATTGACATGATTTCCAGCTGCCATCTCATCCGATACATGATCTCTTCGGCTTAGCATGAGACATAACTCGTCCAATACGATATGCACAGACTGATCAAACAGAGAGCTTAATAATTGTATGGACGTATTTCCCTGATCACCTTTTACCCTTCCCGGCACTTTAATCACACAATCTGCCAACTTTGCCAGCTCTGATTCTTCCTTGCTGGTCACTGCGATTACTTTTAATCCCAGCTTTTTAGCCGCAGCTGTATTGCTGACTGTATTTTTGGTCTTACCAGATCCGGAAATCGCCACATACACCTGATTCTGTTTTAATGCCGGTGTAATGGTCTCTCCCATGACATACGGCTGATATCCGATGTGCATAAGACGCATGGCAAATCCCCTTGCCTGAAACCCACTTCTTCCTTCCCCATCTACAAATATAGCATTATCTTTACTCAATAAATCCATTGCCTTTTCCAGCTGACTTTCGTCCAGTTTATCCATAACATCTTTGATTTCATTCATAATCTCATCAATCAATCTCATTGTAGTTCCTCCTTAAACCGTTCTAATACTCTCTCCATATCATTGGTCTTTGTAATAGCAGATCCTACGATCACCCATTCAATCTTTTCTTTTTTAATTTCTTTACAAGCCTCCAATGTAACTCCACCTGCTATGGAAATTCGTCTAACCTGAGGAAATCTCTTTTTAAATCTACGAATTTCTTCTACTGGATCTGATACACCACTTTTATCCACGGATGTATGGAGACAATATACCGCATTTTCAAAATCTGCGATTTCCTCAATTTTTTCTTCCGAACATTCTAGTAGATCAATAAGCATTGTCTTTTGGTAAGATTCGCTTACGTGGTAACACTTCTCTAATGTTTCTCTGGATGAATTTCCCATGACTGTTAAAATATCAAATCCCTGTTCATATCCCTGTTGAAACTCATAGACCCCTTCATCACATGTTTTTAAATCTGCCAGAAGAAGCGTATCCTTTTTATAATTGTTGAATTCTTTTAAAGAAAGCAATCCATAATCCTTAATCAGTGATGTTCCGATTTCAATAATATCCGTTTTTCCTGCAAAAATTCTGACCATTTCTTCTGCTTGGTCAAAGGAAACCCGATCAATGGCTGTTTGTAATTTCATAATACCTCCTAATTCTTTTTCTGGTATGTTTTTAAAAACTCTTGCAAATCACTAATTGTCGGCAATCCCTCATTATCGCTTAAATTCATTACCTGCATTGCTCCAACAGCATTGCCTCTTTCTAAAATTTCCTGATCATCCAGTCCTTCCAAAGTCGCAGAAATCACTCCCGCTGCGAATCCATCTCCTGCACCAACCGTATCCACAACCGGTACTTTAAAGCATACCTCTTCACTTTCCTTAAAAGATCCATCTTCTAGCTGCTCTTTGGAATAAGATCCTGATGTTCCAAGCTTTATCACTACTTTTTTTACACCCTGATTCAGATAAAAATCAGCAATTTCTTCTTTTGTCTGAAGTCCAGTAAATAACTTTCCTTCCCGGAACCCTGGCATTACAATATCACACATACATGCCAATTGATTGATCTCCCGAATCATTTCCTCCTCGCTATTCCATAACACAGGACGTGGATTGGGATCAAAAGTTACTGTCAATCCATTTTGATGAGCCATTTCAATCAACTCTTTTGTCATGTTCCGTGTTTCTTTATTTAATGCTGGAAAAATTCCTGTAACATGAAGTACCTTACTTCCGCTAAAATCTACATCTCGTAACATTTCTTTCGTGGCTTTTGAAGCTGCTGATCCTTTTCGAAAATAGATTACTTCCGGATCTCCGGCATCTACTTGATTTTTGATCTGAAATCCAGTAGGTGCTTCTGATGTCATCTTTACATAACTATCGTCAATCTGTTCCTTTTTCAAAAAATCTTTGATATATTCACCAAATGGATCCTCGCCAACCTGTGTCATATAAGAGACACTATGTCCCAACCTGGATAATCCCATTGCCACATTCAATTCAGCCCCTGCGATCATCTTTGTAAAATGATTTACCTGACTCAATGGTTCCTTCGTATCCGCTAAAAACATTACCATAGGTTCTCCAATTGTTAAAACTTCACACATACCTTTTTCTCCTTATTCTGCTTCCTTTACAACCTCAATTTGCTTTGTTACCTCTTTCATAGAAATTGGATATTCTAAAAACACTTTTACACTGTCATCCAATTTTCCGATCATAGATTTCCATGGAATGATGCCATTCTCTAGCATGACCGTTTCTGGTTTTTCATTTAAAAATGCAATATTTTTTAAATGAAAGATAGAAATCTGATCACTTAACTCCTCAAATGCCTGTTCAGGATCTTCCTGCTGCCAATACCAGTTTCCTAAATCCATCGTATAACCAATTGGCAGTTTAAATTTTTGTATTGTATCTATTGCCTCTTTCGTACACTGGAAGGTCCCATTTTCCTCTGTCTGATCATTTTCAATCGTAATGGTCATATCATACAGCTCTATGATTTCCTTTAATTTTTCTACCCCTTCCTTGGTAGCCTTATAAAGACTTCCAATATTAAATTTGACATTTTTTACATTCATGCATTTTGCTTCTTCTAAGTAAATACCCAATTGTTCATTGGGGCTGTCATTTTCCATGATTTTTTCTGGCACAGAATAGTAAAGATCCATATGTAAATTTTCTGCTGCTTTTGAAATCGCTATTCTCTCCGCCTCATCCAGAATGTATTCTCTTCTTACTTCTGCCAGTGAAATTCCCTGCTCTTTGATTGTTCTCAGCAGACTGCTCTGAGGCATACCTTTCTCCAGCTGTTCTTTATATACTAAAAGATTAATTCCTAATTCCTGTCTCATCTTACTGTTCTCCTGTCTTTAATGGTTTTCTTGTAAATCCTATGATCAATGCTGAAACGACCATTCCAATAAAAATAGCAACTAAATATAATAACTTCTGAGTCAATGCTCCCTCAACAACCGGTGTAACAAAGATTCCTCCGTGAGGTGCAGGAAGTGAGATCTGGAACAGCATCGCCAATCCGCCTGCTACTGCAGAACCAATGATTCCAGCCGGAATCATTCGAACCGGATCCGTAAGTGCGATCGGCATACAGCTTTCCGTAATAAAGCTTGCTCCTAATAAATAATATGTCTTTCCCTGAATCTGCTGATCTTTTGTAAACTTACTTTTAAACAACGTAGTTGCAAGTGCCACTCCCAGAGGTGGAACCACTCCTCCCACCATAGCTGCCGCCATTGGATAATAGTTTCCATTGCTGATTGCTGCTACTGCAAATGTATATGCCACCTTATTAATTGGACCACCAAGATCCACAGCCATCATTCCTCCAATTACCATTCCTGTCAGTACAAGATTCTTTGTTCCAAGTCCATCAATAAAGCCGGTCAACCCCTGATTCAGCCATGCCATTGGTACTGCAACAGCACACAGCATAACAATTCCAATGACAAATGTACTGATAACAGGAATGATCAAAAGTTTTTTAATACTTTGAAAATCTTCTGGGAAGTTGCTTAAAAGCTTATTTAACAATTTAACAAGATATCCTGCTAAAAATCCTGCAACAATTCCTCCTAGGAATCCACTTCCTGTACTTTTTGCAATCATTCCACCAATCATTCCCGGTGCCAGTGCATCCTGTCCTGCGATGGTATGTGCAATAAATCCTGCAAAAATCGGAATCATCAAAAGCATTGCATTCTCATGTCCAATTTCATAAAGCACCTTTGCAAATTGATTGACTGAATCATCTCCAATCCGCATTCCAAACATAAACGATATGGCCATTAAAATTCCACCGCCTGCTACAAATGGAATCATCGGCCGAAGCCCTCCCATCAGATCATCATACACTACACTTCCTATACTCTTTTTCTTTGATCCATCTTTCATTTTTCCCTTTTCCTCTTTCTTTATTCCCTTTTGGTTTACCGTTTCCGTTTATCGTTTTAGTTTACCGGTTAACTAACTTAACTTTATGATAATTCCAGGACTCACTTTTGTCAACCTGTCTTTTTAAATTTGGTGTTTTCCACAAAGAACTCCGTTGCAATCCCTATTTCTATCCCCTCTTTTTTATGCATTTTTACTAATACAAAAAGACACACGCAAAAAAATAAGGTCGTTACCCTAAAATTTAGTGTAACAACCCTGTCATCTCAAAAATGCTTGTGTATTCTTTGCTTATTTTAAATGTGTAGAATCATAACGGCAGATATCTGCCTTGATTTCACGATAAATAAACTCTCTTTTTTCTTTTTTCTCAATTCTTTGAAATAATAAATCAGCAGCTGATTCTCCCATCTGAAATGGATGCTGCTCAATGCAGGTGATTCCTGGTCCACTGTACTTTGCCCATTTTTCATCTGCAAAAGCACAAACTCCTACATCTCTTCCTATTTCCTGCTGCATATGATATAAATACGAGATAATTCTTCGCAATACTTCATCATTATTTGCAAAAAAACATGTTCTTGGATGAACGCTGATAATTTGGGCAAGCTTCGCCATAATATCCAGCTTCTTTTCTCCTCCAAGAACAATGATTTGTCCATCCAATTTATGATTGTCAGAAAGAAATCTTTCTACCGTTTCTTTTCGTGTTGCTCTCGTACTGATTCCTTCTACAGACTCGGTAAGAAATACGATATACTCCCATCCCTGTTTCTCTAATTCCTGCATCATCTCTATGCTAACTGCCTCATTATTGCTAACAACACTATCACAAAAAATCGGCTGATAAGTCCTATCCAGCAAAACAATGGGTTTATTTTCTTCCGATTGGGAAATTTCCTGTATATAATCCCGATTATTGCCTACAGAATTAATGATCACACCATCTACCTGCTCATTAAAAAAGGATTCAATATTCTTTTTTTCCTGAACCAGACTATTATCAGCGTCTGCGATCAACAGCTGGCATCCCCGCTTTCTACACTCTGCCTGTACTCCCTTGATCAGAAGTGAAGAAAATGGATTCCCTATATCTGCGATTGTAAAACCAATGCAATTTGATCGATCCGCTTTTAAATTCTGTGCAGCCCGATTAGGTCTATAATTGAACTCTTCAATTACGGTCTGTATCTTTTTTCGAGTCTCCTCAGACATAAATTCGTAATCCCCATGAAGATATCTGGAAACGGTTGTCTTAGATACTCCCACTGCTGCTGCCACGTCTGCCATTGTAGCTTTTTTTCTTTTTCGTACTTTCTTTTCCACTGTATTCACCTTAGATATTCTGCCTCTTTCTCAATGTCATATAGATTCTTTACTTCTCTAACTTCTCCGACATATGACTCAGCGCTTTCTGCAGAACTACTACTTCCTCATCGTCTAAATCTTCCGTCAGACGCTTCACGATCGTCTTATGATACCTCTTATGATGCTCATATGCCCGTTCTCCAAGCTCGGATAAAGAAATAAAGACAACCCTTCTATCCTTCTCACTTCGCCTTCGGACCACATATCCTTTTTTCAGCAGATTATTAATGGCAATCGTCAGCGTACCTACTGTAATATTAAGAATAGATGCAATCTTCGACATATTCTTAGGTTCATCCATGCCGATGGCTTCAATGATATGCATATCATTGACAGAAATATTCTTAAATTCGCCTACGATCAGCGCACTCTCTTCTTCCTGCATAATGTTATTAAATATATTTACCACCAGTTTATTGATGTTTTCCTTATTCTGACTCATATCTCACCGTTCTATCCTGTTCTGTTCCAACACTCTTTCATTCAATACCCACCCAGGCATCTCTTTGCAATATTATAACATAGGGATTTTTCAGTGTATACCCAAAAAAAGTGCTCTAACAGGGAGATTTTCCCCATTAGAGCTCCATATTTTTCTTTTATTTACATTTTTTCAAAAGAGATTCCCATCTTCTATCTACTTCCTTCTGAAATTCTTCCAGAAGATGTTCATTGCCCTTTTTAAATAAATGTTTGAATCTTCCCTGTGGCCGTAAGAAATCTTCAATTGGCAGCTTTTTCTTTGGTTCATAACTTAAGTAGTACTCCCCTTCTACTACTTCAAACAGCGGCCAATAGCAGGTTTCCACTGCCAGATTACAGATATCCATAATATCCAGCGTATGATATCTCCATCCACGAGGACATGGAGCCATAATATTCAAAAATGCAGCTCCCTTTGTATAAATAGCCTTTTCCGCCTTGATATGTAAATCCTTAAAATTCTGTACAAAAGTGGTCTGGGCTGCGTATGGAATATCATGTTCTACTAAAATATTCGTCAGATCCTTTCGATTCTGTGGCTTTCCACTGCTGACAGATCCAACCGGTGTTGTTGTTGTATCTGCATACATTGGTGTGGCAGATGATCTCTGGATCCCTGTATTCATATAAGCACCATTATCATAGCAGACATAGACAAAATCATGATTTCGCTCTACCGCTCCAGATAAAGACTGAAATCCAATATCATAGGTTCCGCCATCTCCACCAAAAGTAATGAATTTATAAGTCTCGTCCTCTTTTAATTTTCCTTTTCTTTTTAATGCATTGTAGGCACCTTCTACTCCACTGATGGTCGCACCCGCATTTTCAAATGCATTATGAATATAGCTGTCCTTCCATGCTGTATATGGATACATAAAGGTAGATACCTCCATACATCCAGTAGCATTTCCGATTACTGCATGGTCTCCTTCATGAAGGGCACGCAATACATTTCTTGCTGCAATGGTTCCGCCGCAACCAGCGCACATTCTATGTCCTGGAGCAAGACGTTCTGGTCTGCTCATGATTTCTTTAAAATTATAACTCATGTTTCCTCTCCTATTCTCTGACACCCATATAACGGTATGTATCGCCTGTTTCCCCTGTTGCTGCGATTTGTTCTAAGGTCTCAAATACCTGTTCCATATCTTCCACCCGAACATCTCGTCCGCCTAAACCATATACATAATTAATTGCATATGCCTGAGAACGGTTTCTGAACAATGCTGCCATAACCTCTGCTCCCAAAGGTCCACCATGATCACTGAAGCTGTCTGCACGGTCCATCACTGCCACCGCCTTTACATTTTTCAAAGCCTCTGCAATTTCTTCTGCAGGGAATGGGCGGAATACACGAAGCTTTAATAAACCAACCTTTTTGTCCTGCTCCCGCATCTGATCGATCGCATCCTTTGTGGTCCCTGCTGCAGATCCGATCATAACAACTGCATAATCGGCATCTTCTAATCGATATTCTTCAAATAATCCATATTCTCTTCCAGAAATCTGTGCAAATTCCTTTGCAACATCTAAGATCACCTGTTTGGAGTTTTTCATAGCTTCTGCCTGTGCACGTTTGGCTTCCATATAGAAATCTGTGACAGAATATGGTCCTACTGCTGTTGGGCATTCCGGATTTAACAAGTAATTCTCCGGTTCATATTCTCCTACAAAGTTCTTCACATCCCCATCGTCCAATAATTCAATATTTTCAACCGCATGACTGGTGATAAATCCATCCTGACAGATCATGATCGGCAGACGAACATCCTGATGCTCTGCAATGCGAAAGGCCTGTACCATATTATCATATGCTTCCTGATTATTTTCTGCATAAATCTGAATCCAGCCAGAATCTCTGGCTCCCATAGAATCCGAATGATCACAGTTAATGTTGATCAGCCCGGATAATGCACGGTTTACCAAAGCAAGTGCTACCGGAAGACGGTTGGATGCTGCTACATATAGCTCTTCCCACATCAAAGCCAATCCACAGGAGGAAGTCGCAGTCAGGCTTCGTGCACCTGCTGCAGATGCCCCAATGGCAGCACTCATGGAACTGTGTTCACTTTCTACTGGGATAAATTCCGTATCCACCTGTCCATTTGCTACAAAGGAGGCAAAATACTGAGGAATTTCTGTAGAAGGCGTGATTGGAAACGCTGGAAATACATCCGGGTTAATCTGACGTAATGCGTAGGACACTGCCTCATTTCCTGATAAACGATCTCTCTTTGCCATTTTATAATCCCTCCATTTCGATTGCATCAAACGGACACACCTTTGCACAGATTCCACAACCCTTGCAATGTTTTAAGTCAACCTTTACCCGTTCGTTTTTATTTACCGGAATCGCACTATCTGGACATGCCTGTGCACACAATAAGCACTGTCTGCAGTCTTCTTCTTTTACATGAGGCTTTACGGATGTCCATTCTCCGGTATTAAATTCTTCTGATGTTCCGCCGGCATGAATCATCATTCCTGTAGTCAGATCCTGCCATCTTGCAGTCAATGTTAATTTACTGATATCTGTTGCCATTATTGAACCTCCTCTAATGCCATGGAAAGTGCTCTCATATTTCCTTCGATTACTTCCGGCTTACTTGCAAATTTGTGCTGGAAGGATGCTCTCATCTCATTTAAGAACAACTCTTCATCCATCAATCCAGTTACCTTTACAATTGCAGCCAGCATTGGGGAGTTTGGAAAATACTTTCCTAAGCAAGCTACAGATACCTTGCGGGCATCAATCGTATATACTTTCCCTTTATATCCTTTTAAATGAGGGAGAATCTCTTCTTTTGGTTTCGCCGTGTTGATAACGATGGCTCCTTCTTCCTTTAATCCTTTTGTTACATCTACCGTTTCCAACAATGTTTCATCTACTACCACAACATATTCTGGATCATAGATATTGGAATGAACCCGGACAACTTCGTCACTGATTCTGTTATATGCGGTAATCGGTGCACCCATACGTTCTGGTCCATATTCCGGGAAACCCTGCACATATTTACCTGTCTGGAATGCAACATCCGCCAGTAACAGTGCTGCAGTTTTGGCTCCCTGGCCGCCACGGCCATGCCATCTGATCTCTACACAGTTTTTCATCTTCTCTCTCCTTATCCTTTTCAATTTCTTACCATTTTTTGCATGTGAGCAAATCCGATTATACCAAAATTCTTTTCATGTTACAAATGAATTATATTCATTTCACTTTTTATTCTTTTAATGATTTCGTTCTATCGTCTTTCTTTGAAAAGAAAAATCATACCCTTACTTAAGAAAATACAGCCTGCCCAATCAAAATACTGGCTATGGTCCCAGCCATCATACTAAGCAATGCCCCCGGCAATGTCCATCTTGTTTTTTTAATCCCAACATACATAAAATAAACTGACATGGTATAAAACACCGTTTCGGTAGAGCTCAGGATCAGGGATGCTGTAAATCCAATCAGGGAATCCGCACCATATTCCTTATAAAGATCCAGAAGAATTCCGGTGGCGGCAGAAGAGGAAAACAGCTTTGCCACCACCACCGGAATGACTTCAACAGGAAACTTCACCGCCTCTCCAATTGGCCTTAATACCGTTAACATTACCTCCATGGCACCTGAAGTACGAACCATGTTGACCGCCATGAACAGACCGATCAATGTTGGAGCAATCTCCAATACAATTTTAAATCCTTCTCCCACCCCCTTTAAAAACTCCTGATAAACATCCTGCTTTTTTCTCCATCCATAAAAAACAATCATAAAAAAAAGAATGGGGATCAAGCTGCTAGAAATATAGGAAATCATATACTTTCTGCCTCCTGCACTTTTACTGTAATTTATGTACTTACTATGTTTTTTTATTACAAAAAAACTATCTGATCGGATGTAGAATGCGAACACTTCTACATCCAACCAGATAGCTTTTTGAATTCCTATCATTAATCCTTTTTCAGTTCTATATCGATCTTCCCTATCACATTTCGTTCCCGAACCTGCATACTCAGCTGCTCTCTCACATCTTTTTCCTGATGTTTTACATCTGCGAGCAGCTCTCTTGCTGATATGAGCTGACATCCCTGTCCCATAATGATAATCTGCTCCAGATGATCCGATGTGGCTACCGTAATATCATACTTTTCTCCATTCTCATGGGCAAATTTCTCAATATAGGCATCTGCTGTTTCCGCTTCTTTGGTATAGACGACGTGAATATTATGAAAATCAAAAATTTCCGTCTGATGCCCCTTTACCCGATAAGCATCAAAGACAACGATCAGTTCTCCCTGCCTGCTGCCCTGATAATTGGACAAAATATCCAAAAGCTTGTCCCTGGCACTGTCAATATTTTCCGAAGCCAGTTCATTTAGTTCTTCCCACGCAAAGATAATATTATATCCATCCACCAGCAGATATTTTCCCTTTTTCGGAACACGCTTTCTCGTACTTCCCTTATAATTTTGTGCCATGGCATAAGTATCTGGTTTTCGGTTCTTAAATGCACGTTTGGGTATGGATTTATCAGTCTTATTTGCATAAAATGTCTGTCGGAAGATGGCTTCGATTTCGTCCTCACCAATCCATCTGTCGCCTTCCTCCATACTATTTCTAACGGGAACCACTTTCTGTTCCACCTCTGCTTCTCTCTCCAAAATACTTTCTAAGTGCATATACTCCTTCACCTGATTCCATGGAACCACGAAGCCAGCTCCATGGGAACAAAAGACAGAGCCCGTTGGATTCTCCAGATCTCTGTCCGGATCATATCCAGATTCCTCTATGATCTGCTGCTGATTATGGCAAGGCTCATAGCCTTTCAGTCTTAGAAACAGCCGTCCATAGCCCTTTGTAAATGCCGTAAATTCCTGTTGATACCCTCTCATGCAGTCAACTGGTGCACTTCCAGTTAAAACTGTCATATTGACCCCATTTTGGGCGTTCTCATCGTATGAAATGCTGCAGGTTCCATGCATTCTTTCCACATCCATCATGGCCCTGCCCACCTCTGACTCCGGAATCTCCATGCGGAATTCATAGTATGGCTCTAGCAGCACCGATTCTGCCTGCATCAGTCCCTGTCTGACCGCACGATAGGTAGCCTGACGGAAGTCTCCGCCTTCTGTATGCTTCTGATGAGCTCTCCCAGCCATTAAAGTAATCTTTAGATCCGTAATAGCCGCTCCAGTCAGAACACCTCTATGTTCCTTTTCACATAAATGGGTCAGGATCAATCTTTGCCAATTTTTATCCAGCATATCCTCGCTACAGTCTGTTCCGATTACAAGACCGCTTCCTGGAGCTCCTGGTTCCATCAGAAGATGTACCTCCGCATAATGACGCAACGGTTCAAAATGTCCCACACCTTCTACGATATTTGCAATGGTCTCTTTGTATACAATATTTCCAGTATCAAAGGTCACATCTACGCCAAACCGCTCTTGGATCAGATTTTTTAAAATCTCAATCTGAACCTCTCCCATAATCTGTGCCTGGATTTCCCCAAGCTCTTCATTCCAGGTAATATGAAGCTGTGGATCCTCTTCTTCCAGCATCCTTAACTTGGGAAGCATAACACTAGGATCACACTCCTCTGGCAATCCGATCCGGTAATGCAGCACTGGTTCTAACATCGGTGCCATCTCACCTTCTTCACATCCAAGCCCTTCCCCGGCCCGTGTCATCGTAAGACCTGTAACGGCACAAATACTTCCCGGAAGCACTTCATTCACCGTCTGATACCGTGCTCCAGAATAAATGCGGATCTGATTCACTTTCTCCTCAAATCGCTCTGTCCGCAGCATATCCTTGACCTTCAAGCTACCTCCAGTGACCTTAAGATAGGTCAATCGTCCGCCCTGTTCATCCCTGGCAATCTTAAATACCCTTGCACCAAATTTCTTTTTATGCTCCATTTCCCCGGTATATTCATCAATCCCTTTTAAGAATTCTTCCACCCCGGTCAGCTTAAGGGCAGAACCAAAAAAGCATGGGAAGACTTTCCTGGTTTTAATTGCCTCTATAATCTGCTCTCTTTGTAAACTTCCATTCTCCAGAAAAGAATCCAACAGCGCTTCCTCTGTCATGGCAACACTTTCATAGAATTCTTCTGAATCCGTATCACTAAAGTCAATGCATCCGTCACTCAAACGGCTTTTTAATTGGGAAAGCAATTTCTCCTTGTCTGTTCCCGGCTGATCCATCTTGTTAATGAATAGAAATACCGGTATCTGATATCTGGCCAAAAGCCGCCACAAGGTTTCCGTATGTCCCTGACATCCATCTGCCCCGCTGATCACCAAAATGACATAATCAAGCACCTGTAATGTTCTCTCCATCTCCGTAGAAAAATCCACGTGTCCAGGTGTATCCAGCAAAGTCATGCTGGTATCGCCAAACTTCATCTCTGCCTGCTTAGAAAAGATGGTAATTCCTCTTGTCCTTTCAAGCTCATATGTATCTAAAAACGCATCCTTCTTATCCACCCGTCCAATCTTGCGAATGCTTCCGGAAGTATAGAGCAATGCTTCCGATAATGTGGTCTTTCCTGCATCTACATGTGCAAGAATTCCAAAAACTAATTTTTTCATACATTCATCTCCAAGTTACTAATTACTTTTACTATTCATCCTATCATATTTTCATTGCTCCTATCAACTTTGGAAACTATCATTTTCGCTGCATCCACCTGCAAAACACAATCGCCACTCCCGTACTTACTGCTGTCGCCCCAATCCCAGGTGCCACGATGGCCGTTGGATCCACACTTCCATACTGGGCACGATAGGCAATTATATTGACCGGTATCAACTGCAATGATGAAATATTAAGAATCAAAAAAGTGCACATCTCCACACTGGCTGTATTCTGCCCTCCATTTAATTCCTGAAGACATTTCATAGCCTTTAATCCACTTGGCGTGGCTGCCCAGCCAAGCCCCAATATATTGGCTGCCATATTGGTAGCTATATATTGTGTTGCCTGAGAATTTTTTAAACCAGGAAACAAAAAATGTATAGCCGGAAGTAACATTTGTTCTATCTTTTTTAGAAAACCAATACTCTCTGCTGCTTTCATCATTCCAGTCCAAAGCCCCACAATGCCTGCCATATAGACAGCAAGATCAATGGCCTCTCTGGCAGAATCCAAAATTCCTTCCGATAGATTTTGCATATTCCCAGTAAAAATTGAGCAAATCACACTTAAGATAATCATTCCAGACCAAATATATGTAATCACTCTGTCATATTCTCCAATTCTCTTTTTACCATTTTATGAAATTCTTACCATTATATGAAATTTTTCTGAAATATTTGACTTTGAAAACTATATATGTTACCTTGAAAGTAGTATTTATGTTTCGTTTGTTTTAGGAGGTATTGGTATGAAAAGTACTGGAATTGTGAGAAAATTGGATGAGTTGGGTCGTATTACTTTACCGATTGAATTGAGAAGGAATCTTGACGTGAATGAACGTGATCCATTAGAAATCTTTGTAGATGACGATAAGATCATCTTGAAAAAGTATGATCCTAGCGACATTTTCACCGGAGACATGGAAGACCTTGTTGAATATAAAGGTAAGAAAGTTTCTAAGAATTCAATCAAAGAATTGGCAAGACTTGCTGGATTCACTATTTCCGAATAATGCACAACTTTACAAAGAAGTTGTCGTTTTCTTAAAACTTGAAAAGGAAGGCTGATCTGCCTTCCTTTTTTATTGTATCAAATTTCCATGAGAAATGCAGACAATGCAAAAAGAAGAAGGCTGCGATACAGCCTCACGTCTGCTCTAATCAAGCAATGCCTGATAAATGTCTCTTTTTCCCACTCCACGGTCCTTAGCTACCTGCTTCATGGCATCCTTTTTGGACAAGCCCTGGGATAAATACTTCTCCATATGTTCCTCTATAGAAATATTCTCCCAGCTTTTCTGTTCTTCTTCCTCCAGCTGCTGAAAGGTAACTCCCTCGATCACCAGCACGCATTCACCCCGAACCTCTTTCCCTTCATAGTAATCGATCAATTCCTGGATCGTCATTCTCTTATAATCCTCATGTCGTTTCGTAAGTTCCCGACAAAGGGTCATATTCCGGTTTCCAAGCTCTGATTTTAGCTCCTGAAGGGTTTTTTTCAGGCGATGTGGAGCTTCATATAGGATAATGGTTCTTGTCTCCGTTTTGAGCTGATTTAGCACTGCCTTCCGCTCCTTTTTATCCGCTGGAAGAAACGCCTCAAAGCAGAATCTTCGCGTTGGCAGTCCAGAAATCGTCAATGCTGTTACACAGGCACAGGCCCCTGGAAGAGAGGTAACGACAATTCCCGCTTCATGGCACTGACGTACCAGTTCTTCCCCTGGATCAGAAATCCCTGGCGTCCCGGCATCTGTGATCAAAGCCACATTAATGCCTTCCTGCATCTGGCGTACCAGATACACAGCCTTATCCACTTTATTATATTCATGATAACTGGTAAGCTTTGTCTTGATACCAAAATGATTGAGAAGCTTAATGCTGTGTCTCGTATCCTCTGCCGCAATCAGATCCACTTCCTTTAAGACATTCAATACCCTAAGAGTAATATCCTCTAAATTGCCAATCGGTGTGGCACATAAATACAACTGCCCTGCCATATCTTCCCTTACCTTTCCATACCATAGATATCATAGATCTCATCCTGATATACATTTGGTTCTTTATAAACAATCAGCGGAGGCTCCACCTGAATTCTCGGCTTTCCGCCTTTTAATCCTTCAATTAAAAATATATTTGGTTCCTTATTGACATATGGATGCACCATACGGATACGTTTGGGCTCAAGTCCTTCTCTGACCATCAGATACATAACCTCTGCCAGACGATACGTTCTGTGAACCATAAAAAAGCTACCGCCTTGCTTCAGTAGCTTTTTTGTCTGTATGATAATATCTTCTAATGTACACAGCCGCTCATGTCTGGCGATGGCCTTCGCTTCATTCTCATTCTGCTTTCCGTGTTGATCCACCATATATGGTGGGTTTGATGTGACCACATCAAACGAATCCTGTCCAAAAATCTCTACCGCCGACTTAATATCCCCCTCTACGATGGATATCTTATCCTGCTGCCCATTCATCCTGACACTTCTTCTTGCCATCTGTACATATTCTGACTGAATCTCTAATCCTGTAAAATGTCCTCCTGCAGTCTTTGCCTCCATCAGAATCGGAATAATACCGGTTCCCGTTCCAAGGTCCAAAACTTTTTTTCCTCTTTTCACCTTAGCAAAAGAAGAAAGCAGTACTGCATCCATGCCAAAACAAAATCCTTCTTTTTTCTGAAGAATCCGGTAACCTTTGATTTGTAAATCATCTAGCCTTTCCTCTGGCATCTTCTCTATCTTCATTACAGTTTTGACTTTCCTTCCTTACGCTCCAGTTCTTCTAATGCCTTTAACTCTGCATCCTGAACAGTCTGGTTATTCTTTTTCTTACGTTTTGGCTTAAAATGCAATTCACTGATCTTATATTCGTGAATATCTTTTTCACCATTCTCATCTTCCACGATCACCTTTACCTTCTGGCGAAGTACATTCACTCTCTGCACCTCTCCCTTAAGGCCATCGCTGGTTCTGACCTGATCTCCTATATTCGGAAGCTTTTTATTCAGATATTCATATGTTTCCTGTTCATGCTTCAGGCAACACATGAGTCTGCCACATACACCTGAAATCTTAGTCGGATTCAAGGATAAATTCTGTTCTTTTGCCATCTTAATGGATACTGGTACAAATTCAGATAAATGGGTATGACAGCATAAGCTTCTTCCACAGATACCGATGCCTCCCATAATTTTTGTCTCATCCCGGACTCCAATCTGTCTCAATTCGATTCTGGTCTTAAATACAGAAGCAAGGTCCTTTACCAATTCCCTAAAATCGATTCTTCCATCTGCCGTAAAATAAAATAATACTTTATTGTTATCAAACGTATACTCTGTATCGATCAGCTTCATCTCCAGACCATGCTTTTCGATTTTCTCCAGACAGATCTTAAAAGCATCCTTGCTCTTTTTCTTATTCTCTTCATTAATTTTATCATCTTCGGGCGTTGCAATCCGAATCACTGATTTTAATGTGGAAATAACCTTTTCAGACTTAATTTTTCTTCTTCCAAGGACAACCTTGCCGTATTCAATGCCTCTGGCAGTCTCTACGATCACATTCTGTCCCACTTCAATATTCAGATCATTGGGGCTAAAAAAATAAATCTTCCCATTTTGTCTGAAACGGACTCCTATTACTTCTACCATTTTGTTCCGTTCTCCTTCATTGCAAACAAAAGAAGCTCCAATGTGACATCGAAGTTTACATTGGCATTCAATCTTACCTTTGCTTTTTCTACTTCTTTGATAATGCGGTCAATTCCTTCAAAACTTAAGTATACAGACTGCTTTCTCATCAGAGAATACTTGTCTTTGAATACCGTCTTATTCGGAAGACCAGTTACCTTAAGGATCAGAATATCCCGATAGAAGATCGTAATAATATCTAAAAACTCGAATACTCGGTCTTTGTAATCATCCATCTGTTTCAGATAAAGCACGATCTCATGAATGTTCCATTCCTTAATATGTGCCAGCATATTCAGACAGCGATTCTTCATCTCTTCAAATTCCTGTGATTCCATTACCTTAATGGCTTTTCCTATATTGCCCATAGAATATGCTGCTGCAAGATCCTCTTTACTATTATTCTCTCCATAATGCTTGCGAATATAATCTCTTACCTGCTCTTCTTTTAATGGTCCAAAATTCAACTGAATACATCTGGAACGAATGGTCTCCAGAAATGTATCTTTATTGTCCGCCAGCAAAATGATCACTGCATATTCTGGTGGCTCTTCAATAGTCTTTAACAGAGCATTCTGCGCCATTACATTCATCTTATCTGCTTCATCAATAATATAAATCTTATACTCGCTGCTATAAGGCTTTACTGCAATGGTATGATTTACCTGATCACGAATATCATCCACCGTAATCACTGATTTTTCATGAGTAACATAAATAACGTCTGGGTGGTTCATAGAATCAATCTGTATACAGGACTGACAATGCCCGCAGCTGTTCTTCTGCTCGCACAATAATGCCTTCGCAAATGCTTTTGCCACGGTCATCTTACCTATTCCTTCCTCCCCATTAAAAATATAGGCATGAGAAACCATTCCTTCTGCAATCGCTTTTTCTAAATGCTCTATGTTCTGTTCATGTCCTATAATATTTTGAAAATTACACATATTATCTCGCCTCTTTTCCATGAATCTAATACAGAACCTTTCCAATCTATTCTGTATCTAATATAGCATCCACAACCTCTATAATCTGGCTGTGAATTGCTTCGATGGTCTGTGTCCCATCAATCATATGGATTCGCTCTGGATGTTCCTTTGCTAACATCCGATATCCATCGGAAACCTTCTCGTGAAATGCGGCCGACTCCATCTCCATCCGGTCTAACTGAGCCTGCTTCTTCTTTCTCAGAATGCCTTCTTTTCCCTTAATATCTAAAAGGATCGTAATATCCGGAACCGTATCTCCCATTGCATACCTGTTCACTTCATAAACCAGCTGGGAGCCCATTCCTCTCGCAACTCCCTGATATACTGCAGAAGAATCCACAAAACGGTCGCATATAACGATCTTACCATCTTCTAATGCCGGACGGATCACTTCCTCCACCAGCTGAGCTCTCGCTGATGCATATAGTAAAAGCTCCGTCATATTCCCCATTTCCGTAAATTCTCGATTTAAAATTACTGTCCGAATTGCCTCGCTGATGACAGTTCCGCCTGGTTCCCTACATAATATTATATCATATCCTTTATTCGATAAATAGTCTTTTAATTTCTCAATTTGAGTAGATTTTCCTGCTCCATCTGCTCCTTCCATCGTAATAAATAAACCTGACATGCTTTCTCCTCTATTCTATTGCTCATTGATAATTTTTATCGTCTTCCCATCTGGATCAGCCATTCCCCGGACTTTTAATCCTTTTTTCTCATATTCTCTGATTTTATCAATGCAAGCCTGGTCCACCCGTTCGCCCGGAACGATCAGCGGAATTCCTGGAGGGTATAAGTAAACATATTCACCGCTTACTTTTCCTTCACTTTCTTCAATCAAGTTCTCCGTCATCTCCATTGCTCTCGCCCGATTTGGAACGTAAACCAGCTCATTTTCCATCATCCATTTGGAGAATACAACCGGTCTTTTGGTAACCAGGTTTCTGTCAATCTCTCTCAATGCCTGTATCAGCCTGTCATATCCCTCTTGCGTATCACAGACACTGGTCATTGCCAGACAATAAGTCTCCTGCGCCATTTCCATCTGAAGGTGATAATTATTTAATAATATATCATATAATTGTTTTCCTGTCATATTTGTTTTTGAAGTAGAAATTACTAGTTTCCCAGGATCATCTACAGGTACAAGGGAAAGATGTTCCAACTTCTTTAATTCTTCCCTGAGCCAGTACAGCCTCTGTGCATAATCTTCAAATTTCTCCTTTTTCTCGATTCCAAAAGATATGGCATCATCTATAGATGCTGTTAACAGATAAGATGGACTGGTTGTTTCAAAATAATCAATGCATTCCTGTACCCTTCGTATGGACACCTTTTCCGTACACACGTGAAGCAATGCTGTCTGCGTCAGTGCAGGCATCGTCTTATGAAGACTCTGAATGACCAAATCCGCTCCATACTCTATTGCACTTGTTGGAAACTGTAAATATCTTTCCTCTCTCTTTTTTAGAAATGGAAAATGAGCTCCATGCGCTTCGTCTACAATAAATGTCATTCCTGCCGTTTTCGTAATATCAGCTACTGCCTTCACATCCATGGTCATCCCCTCATACGTAGGACTTACTAACATAACAGCCTTTGCATCAGGGTGGTTATCCACAATTGTCTGTAAATCTCCACAAAAAATGTGCGTGACCAATCCATTCTCCTCCTCGACCTTCGGATAAAGGTAAACTGGCTTTAATCCCAATAGCTCCACTGCCATGTACACAGACTTATGACAATTTCTGCTCATAATGATCGTATCTCCCAGCTGGCACACTGATGCAATTGCGGCCATAATCCCAGACGTACTTCCATTTACCAGATAAAAGGTCTCTCTTGTGCCATAATAACTTCTGGCTCTGTCCATAGATGCACGAAACATCTCCTCCGGCGCATGCAGATCATCCAGACCATCAATTTCTGTAAAATCCACTTCATATGGATGTACCCCGTCAAAGATATCCAATCTTCTTCGTTTATGTCCCGGCATATGAAAAGGATAATCTTCCTTCTGGCTATGCCTTTTTATTTTCTCATATATCATTCCCATAATCCTTTTCCTTTCTTTTTTCTATTTTCTCATTCTCCGCCTATTTTTTCTACACCAACTTTTCTTTTTGTCATTTCAAACCTAAGTGTTAGGCACAGGTTTTAAACAAATCATTTCTTTTCCCTAAAATTTTACCTGGGCTTCTCTACTCAGGAACATCCCCCACGCTCTTATTAAAATGTATCTTACTGTAACGTACACCTGCAATCCTATCAGAGACTTGTCTTTTTTCAAGAAAATTCCCGAAATTTCATTAAGAAAAAAATAAGAAAAATATTCCATTTTTTTCTTGACTTAACCCTTAGTTTCAGCTTTATAATAAAAGCTGAAGATAACACTTTAAGACTTTCTTCTTAAAATTTAACACACACGAGTAAAAAGACTGAAACAAATTTCGTTTCAGTCTTTTTACCTTTCCAACAAATCAAACATAAATAAATTAATATAGGAGTTATTATGCACGAAAAGAAAATAGGAACTCTGGCTAAATTTGCCGGAGTCACCTCCCACACCATTAAATACTACGAAAAAGAAGGCTTTTTCTCTTCTATTCGAGACAGCCATTCCAATTACCGATTTTACGATCTAAATAGCTGTACATATCTTCATGAATGTATCAAGTACCGCAATCTTGGATTTTCTGTAAAAGAATTGAATACTTTATGTAAAATTGCAAACAGCGATACAATAAATGATATGTTATTAAAGCATATGGATGATATTGATCTGGTAATTGAAGAATTACTGAAAAAAAAACAGATGACTCAATCCTATTATAAAGAACTCCGCTATTTAGACGCTAACTTAAACGACTGGTTTATCTGTAATTTTCCACCCCATTATTTTCTCGCTCAGACAAAGCAGCTGGAATATCTGGATGATTATCAAATGGAGAAAAATAATGTAAATCTCATTGATTACCTTCCTTATGCCAAATCCTGTGTATGCCTACCAAAAGAAACCATGGAAGGCTCTTCTAATATGTTTTATTGGGGACAGATCATTGAAAAAAAATATTTTCCAGAAGAACTTTTAGAAAAACGACCGGATCTTCAAACCATCGGAGGAGAGAAGCAAAAGGCTTTTGTTGCCTATTTGTCTATATGCACCAAAAATTATACTTCCGACGGCGAACTTGTCCGTCGTATCCATCAGATTTATAAAAATTTTTCTTCTGACTACCATGGCGATGCCTATGCCATACGCATAAAAATCGCCTATGAGCCGAAGGAAACCCATTATTTCAAAGTCTTTATTCCAATCTAATATTACCATTACATAAGAAATTCAGAGAATTTCTTATGTAATAACAAAAGCCTTAAGGAACATTCCTTAAGGCTTTTTCGTGAGCGTGCGGGGGTTCGAACCCCGGACAACTTGATTAAAAGTCAAGTGCTCTACCAACTGAGCTACACACCCATATCTATATTAACATTTATGCCTTTCGGCATTCAATGGAATGCCCAGAGCCGGAATCGAACCAGCGACACGAGGATTTTCAGTCCTCTGCTCTACCAACTGAGCTATCTGGGCGTACAAAACAATTTTTATTATTTTGTATGAGTTGCGGGAGCCGGATTTGAACCAACGACCTTCGGGTTATGAGCCCGACGAGCTACCAGACTGC
>OBLI01000515.1_pt1 | contig 41230 bp, 26 predicted proteins | sample 1519701 | NCBI WGS metagenome assembly OBLI01 (sample SAMEA3663005, study PRJEB22513) | pig gut metagenome | biome: pig gut; feature: pig-associated habitat; material: faeces | place: France | collected 2012
CTGTCACGGTAATGTCATAATAGCTTTTCCCCACTTCGGGATGGAACACAAGTGATAACAGATTAGCCTTGCAAAACGAATCAAGAATGCGATAGATGGTTGAGATGGTTGTCTATGCAACCTTTCCCGCAAGTACGTGCAACCGTCCCCGCAAGTACGTGCGGGAAAAGACCTTCATTTAAGGAACTCTTACCAGATGTCCTCAGGTTCTACGGGGTTGTCATATACATCCTTAGATACCCACTCCAGGTAGTCCATGTAGAACTCCTTGCGGTCGGAGTCAAGTACGGACTTGATACGCAGATAGTAGGTCTTGTCTGCATCCACAAACTGTCGGGAGACGATATGGCGAAGTGTATAGGTGGTGGCTCTCTCTGTGGCAGAGGAGTTCTGTATGCCTTCTGCTCCTTTCATGATGCCGTTGTTGCGCATCTGCTTGTCTTTCTCTGCATTGTACTCATCGTCGTCGCTGTCTGTAAACCAACCAGTCTTCTCTGGGGTGGCGAGGGTAAGGTCGATGGGTATGCGTGTGGGGGCAAGCTTGTTCTTGTCGGTGCCCAAATAGAACTGAGCCGTTCCACGGTCGCCATTGGCCAATACCTTATAGCGCAGTTCGTACACACCCGAACGGGGCACGGGTGGAAGTTTCAGCGTCACCTCATAGCGGCCCTCTGCCTTGAGTTCATCGGCATTCAGGTTACACCAGTCATAGCCATAGGAATTCAGATACACAAACCAGGTATCGTCCGAGAGGTCCATATTCTCAAAGTACTGGTACTTACTGGTGGGCGGTATGTGGATAAACTGATGGCGGAAGTCGGTGGACTGGCATTTGCGAATGTCATTGGTCATGGCTTCGGGGAACATGGTCATGGACTCGAAGCGGATGCGCTGGCGTTGCAGGTTGTTGCGAACCTCGTCTGTATAGGCCAGTGGAGCGTCTATTCCGTAGACGATACCATTGAGCACATTATAGTTGAGCACACTGTCCGACCTGTTGTCAATGAGGCAGCCAACCTTATCCTCGTCGCAATACAATTCGTGATATGTGCCTCGGCGACCATTGTCCAGTTTGGGGAAGCGGTTGAGGTATACTCCATTACTTTCCTTGCTCTCGAAGATTTTCAGAAGCCTGCGTTTGCCCATGGTGGCATAGAATTCATCCTGTGCGATGGTGAGGTTCTTGTTCTGGATGTTGTATCCCTTCTCGTTGTTGTGTATCACCAGTTTGTCTGACGAGATCTTGCAGGGCAGGATATGATAGGTAATCCACTGGTAGAGCAGGTTCTTGGGTGATGAGAAGTTGTTGTCGGCCACAAATTCGTCATCTTCGGAGTATTGATGGTTATCGAGCACCCATTGCTGCACGTCGGCTGGTGTGATGTCTGCTGGCTCTTTTCCCAAGGCTTCCCGCCAGAAGTTGTCTCTCTCAGCAAAGACGGTGAAACCATACTTCCGGTGTTCGGGCAGGTATGCTGTTCTGTGTCCAGAAGCACCGTGGAAGGTCCAGCTTATCTTGTTGGCATCAAAGTCCGTGATGGCTTTGGTAAGATAGAGTTTCTCATATACCTCGTCTCTGACCTTGCTCATGGTGTCCTGCAGACCACAGGCCAGAATCACCTTGGCTGTTACCAGGAATCCTTCTCTCTTCTTGAGGACAATCTCATTGAAGAGTTGTGTCAGGGAGAGGTCCTCCATGAAGATGACCTTGTGCATACAGTGAATCACACCATTGGTGACCTCTATGTCCTTGTTTCGGCTGTCGATGGGACAATCGTAGTTCACATAGAGACTGTCGGGTGTGTCTCCGAATCGGATGCTCAGCTTGCGGTCGTTCATGTTTGCCAAAGGAAGCTCAGCATTGTTTGTCAGGGGGAACTCAGAGGTGAGGATGTAATTCTCGTCTGCTCCATCTATGATGCTGTTGTATACGATGACCTGCTTGATGGAGTCGCGTACACGGTCGGAAGGGAATGCATCCCAGGAAGGTTCGGAGATGATGCCTTCCTCTGTCAGGTATTGCAGATAGGCATGTACGGCATCGTTGGTGGGAGCAAAACAGGTATAGTGTCCGCGTGCTGTAAGCAACTGTTTCAGAGTGGTATTGGATATGGGGCTTGCTTTTACCTCGCTCAGCAGCTTTGCATATTCGCTATATTGCGGGAAAGTACTCAGATAACTGTATACGGTGTAGTCCTTGAATACATAGCGTGCCGATGTGTCGATGTCCTCTTTGCATGCCGCCAGGATGGAAATCATGGCCAGAATGAACAGATGTCTTACTTTCATATTGATGTCTTTTTTGATATTAGCTTTTTCCTCTGGTTACTACATCCTCTCTACGTAAACCAAAATCACTCTGTGCAAAAATATGAATTATTTGCAATTCCTATGGTCTGTTGTCGAGAAAATTTCCCTAATGTACCATTTTTGTAACAAATGGGTTCAAATGTCTTACATACGGCAAGTGATACCTGATGAGCGAATGATGCCTGAGGGAATAGAAATATCTGTGCAGCCTCAGGCGTGCATCACCCTCTGCCAGTGTCAATAGCCAAGGAGCTTGAGCATCACTTCTCCATAGCGTTTTCCCAGTTCCCGATATCCTGCTGCATCGAAATGATTGGTGTCGGCAGGATTGGCTGTGCATCCGCTTGAAGGGATGACGTGAGCGGTGGGCACATAGAGGGGCAGGCGGTCAATCTGCTCGTTGGCTTCCTTGCTCTTGCCCATCTGGTCGGCATGTACCACTTCGCCTGCCAGCAAGGGAACTTCATCAGCGCTAAGCCTCAGGTCAGCCAGCAGGTCTTCGTATACCTTCTTGGCCTTCAGCGGCCATTGGGTGTCATTCTTGTTGCTCTCACCCTGATGGATAAGAATCCCCTTGATGACTCCCTTGTGCTGGGCACGCAGAGCACAGTCGAGCAGACGTATATAGGGGATATCGGCATAGGAGTGCATGGTGTTGTTGAACCATGTGGGCCAGTTGCTGCGGTCCAGTTCGGCAGGATCGTACTCCTTGAAGAAATGCTCAATACAGCATCCTCCTATGGCCACGTTGATGATACCCACACGGATATTCTGTGGCAGGCCCTCCACCAGAGTACGTCCAAAATAATCACAGGGACTCAGTCCGGCATAGGCACTGTTGAGCGGAGGATTGGCTGTGTACCACTTGTATATCTCCCTTGCTTCGCCTTTGTTGTTGCCTGTGTTGGCTGCCTGCGGTACAGCTGCCATCATCTGGAAGCGGCTACTGATTCCCTCGTAGTCGCATGCCTCGGGTTTGGCATCACCCACCATGTTGGATTGCCCAAAGGCAAGGAATATATAGAAGGTGGTGTCCGGCTCACTGTAGAACTGGTTGTTCTCCATCGGATAGGTGGCAGGACTTGATGCGAGGAAAATATGTCTTTGTGCTGATGCTTCCAGGGAGAACAGCACGAGGGTAAACAGAAGGAAGATGTGTTTCATATGCGTGAGTGTCTGTCTGGTTAAGTGGAACATGATAGAAAGGATAGGGGATTACTTGATGAGCACATTTTTTACTGTCCCGGCAGCCTCTACCACGTAGACTCCCGGCAGCAGTTCGCTCTCACTGTCCACTCGTCTCCCCTGAATGTCATATACATCGTAGTGGCTTGTGCCAGTTACCACTATGTGTCTGTCTATGGCCTGGATGCTTATCTGACTGCTTTCTGCTGTGGTGATATCGTTGGGTATGGAGTTGCTGGGATAGATAATCCAAGCCCTGGAGGTGTTCTTGTGATTCTTCTTCTCAAAGATCTCCGGCCCCTTGTCGGTATCACCCACCAGCAGGTAGTTTGTGGTGGTGCCATTCTGGTAGGTCATGGTTATCTGCCCGTCACCCAATGGTGTGAACAGCATCTCATTATTGCTGCTGGCCTTGGCCGAATAGTTGATGGAGAAGAAGGCTTCCTGCCACGAACCGCTGGTGGCTATGTAACGCCAGGTGGCACGGTTTCTCAGCTGGTAAGTGCCCTCTGTGTTGCCTGGCACCAGTATCCACTCCTGGTAAGTATTGTCTGCAGTGTGATTGGCAAGACCGAAGTGATATTGAGTGCTTGTGCGTGAGTCGTCCTGCAGGCACATCCCTTCGTAAAGAGGATCTGCACTGAATATCTTGTAGTAGATGACATTCCCATTCTCGTCTGTCCGTGGGTAATCCTGTGCTCCTGCAGAAAGGAAGGGTATAAGGGCAATGAGTGTGGCAAAGAGGTATCGTGGACCCTTCAGTATGCCAAGGTTGCCGAAAAGGTTCCGGGTGATGGGCTTCATGAGATGCTATGCAATAAAATAAAGTATTGTGTGATTAATGCTCTGTGGATACGGGACGGTATTGGAAATCCTTAACCTCCTGTTCGTCAAGCGAACCATTCACGTACCAGGATACGTGCATATCGCTGAAAACGTCCAGGGCTTGGCTGGCTGGCTCGCTGGTGGCTGGTTTCCATGAGGTACAGAAGAGAGGACGGCCAAACTTGTTGGCCTGTGCATTGAGCCATCCCATATGGTCGCTGCGTTGTGTGGTCACATAGCTGATGATATCACTCTGGCACCATATCTTGTAGCACAAGTTGATGTTGGCATTTCCGAACGTCAGTCTGCTCCATCCAGCATAGACACCATGCACAAGGTTCTTGATGGGGTCAAAGCCTTCGGCGAAGGTGCTGGTGGATACACATGGAGTCATGAAGAGAGGTTGCTGGGCACCTGTGGCGCGAACGGAGGCAAAGAGCTCATCCACCAGTTCTGTGCCCTTGCTGGTGTTGCTGCTGGTGGCACATACATTATTATATAGTTCCCATGCCAATATGCGTGGGTCTGTGGCATAGTGTGCCGTCACATCACTCACGTAATCCACGAGTCGAGTGGTGGCTATGTTGATATAGGCATCGCTGAGCAACTGCGGCAGGACTGTCATGCCCATCTCTTCGGCCATCATCAGCAGACTGTCCATCTCCTCATAGAAGGTGGTTGGGCGTGCTATGTGGTTGCGCAGGTCCAGCATCACGCTCACACTGTTGTAGGGGGTGGAGGTGCCTCTGAGACTGTTGAGCGTCTTGAGAGCGGTGGTCATATTGCTGCAATAGATGCCGCGTATGGCGTCGCGATTCATCCATCGGTAAGCCTTCCATCCCGACCATCGGCTCTGCTTGTCCTCATTGCTGTCCATGAAGGGCGTGAAATGGTATGCCGTCACATCCTCCTCTTTCAGCGTTTCGCTGGTTATCCAGTTGACATGATTGGCTGCCATCTCTGTGGTGAGGGTGCTGTTGTCCAGCATGAAGATGGGCTTATGGTAATGGCTCATGAGGGCATCCAGGAATCCTTCGGGGGCATCATGGGTCACACCTACGGCATCTCCCAAACTCCACATCCAGTTGGCCAAGTCGGTCTGTGTGCTGTCAGGTATTACTCCATCGGCCAACGGAGCCATGAAGAGGGGCTGGTTCTGGACAGCATACCTTACCTTGCGAAGGATGGTGGACAGCTTGTCCTTCACGTCGGAGTCAGATGATGTTTTCTGTGTCTGCTGGTATATGCACCATGCCTGTATCCGCCGGTCGCAGTAATAGGTATTTATCAGACTGAATGCATAATCGGCCAGGGTGGATACACTGGTGCTCATATCTTCGCTTGTGAGCAGGATGGGTATTATGGTCATACCTGCCTTTTCGGCCGCAGAGAGCATTGTGCTGAAGCGTGACCTGGCAGTTGTGCTTCCTCCTGCCCATACATTTTTTCCCACGCGTACCGCTATGGTGTTGTAGAGTCCGTCTCCCTTGTGAGCATTGATGGCAGATGTGGCTTCTTCAATAGAGTTGCACAGCAGGCCTTTGCTCTCGGCATGCTGCATCCATCGCCATGCTCTGCGTTCTGACCAGACCTCGGTGTATTCAGCACCTGTCTCCACTCCTCCGAAATCACCTTGGAAGTCAAAGTTCTTCACCCATTGCGGTTCACTCTCATTGTATGGCTCAAAGTCGGCATAGAGCGCGTTGTGGAACATGGGATCCCAGTTGTAAAACGTGCTACGTCCCCATTTCACCTCCCAGTTGGGGTCGCAGGCACTCAGTCCCCAGGCATAGAAGTTGATGTTGTACTTGGCAAAGTCTACCAAGGTGCGGGCATATGTGGAACCATTGGGGCGTGTCATACATTCGGTGCATACCAGCGGACGGTCGCCCAGTTTCTTGAGGCGTGTGTACATGCTGGCAGTCTCCTGGTTGAATCCGTCCTGACAACTATAGTCGTGATAGTTATGCACGTCCATCAGACGTTCGGTGTTCTCGCGGATGAGGCGTAGGCCGGTAGCTGTTGCTTTGTTGAGATTTACGCCGGTATCCCATATGATGGACGAGGAGATGGGCTGGGTGCATCCTTCCTGCTGCATCCATTTGGCTATCTGGCTTATCCAGGACATCATGCCCTCGGTCTTGTCGTCATTCATGTTGGGCTCGTTCCAGATGTCCCACAGGACGATGCGCTTGTCTCCACGGAAGTGCTGCGTAATCCTTCTCACCCATCTCTCGAGGGTCTTGAGAGAGGCTTCGCTGCCGTTCTCTCCATAAAGGCCATATACGAAGCTGAACACTGGTGAGACGGTCATTCCGTATTTGTCGGCCCATGCCGCCCACCTCTCCACATCATTGATATAACTGTCCACGCTTCCGCCATTGGGCCACCATCGTATGGAGTTGTATCCCAATCGGGCACAGTGAGCGATGGCCTCTTCCTGTGTGATAGCATCGCAGGGAGGGTAGGGGCAGTTAATACCTCTGATAGGACCATATTCGGCCTGCCATGCGGCACATTGCTCAGCGGTCCACTGACCTCTCTCAAAGGGGTAAGTGGCTGATGTGGAAGTCAGTACTACGTTGTCGGCCCAGAGGGACATGGAACCTATGCCTGTGGACAGCAAAGATAGCGAAATAAACAAGAGCTTGCGGATGTTCATATGGGAACGGGTGTGATGTTTTAGTTGTGTGTGTGTTTAGGGAAAATCTTCCTTTTATGGATGTTCCGAGATGGACAGAACGGATAGACTGCTGTATGATGAGTCAGCCTGTCCGTTCCTGTTCCTCGTGCGGCTTACCAGATGTCCTCTGGCTCTATAGGATTGTCAAAGACCTCCTTGGGACACCATTCCATGTAGTCAATGAAGAGTTGCTTATGAATTTGGTCCTGACAGGACTTGAATCTCATATAGTAGGTCTTGTCGGCATCTATGGTGGTGCGTAAGATGATGCGTCGTGTGGTCTTCTCCATAGAGCGGTTGGTGTCTGTGCCGCCTGGAGTCTCCACGATGTATTCCGGTCCTTTCATGAATCCGTTGTTCTTCATGCGCTTGTCCACCTCGGCGTTGTAGTCATCATCATCGGTATCTTTTTCCCATCCTACGATACTGCCGTAGACCTTCTCGTCGTCACGTCTGTATAATCCGCCCAGGGCCATGTCTACGGGGATGCCTGCAGGTGCCAGCTGATCGGGATGCGTTCCGAAGTACACCTGGCAGATGCCTCGCCATGAGCTCTCGGTGGATACTCCCATACGTATTTCCCAGGTGCCGGTCCGAGGTACGGGTGGCAACTTGAGTGTAATGTCATAGATGCCCATTACCAGCATTTCGTCACCCTGATAGTTGGGCCATCCTGATCCCCAACCGTTGAGGATGTAGAAATAGGTGTCTTTGGTGTTTACGCTGCAGTCGCGGAAATAAGAGTATACCTGATCGTTGGGGAAATAGAAACTGGCATTGTATCCCATGTGGCGCATGTCATTGTTCATCATCTCGGGCAGGAAGTCCCATGAGTCATAGCGCAGACGAGTCCTGGCCAGATTGTCCCGTGTGTGGTCATCATAGGCCAGTACCTTGTCAATGGGGTAGATCATGGCATTGATAAGCTTTATCACATTGGACTCAGCACTGGTATTCAGATAGATGCCTTCGTTCTCGGGATCGCAGGACAACTCATGATAGGTGCCGTGACGTCCGTTGTCCAGCACGGGGAATCTGTTCAGGTAGATACCATTGCTCTCCACGCTTTGCCAGGTTTTCACGAGGCGTCTCTTGCCCATGGTGATGAAGTGAGTCCACACGGGGACGCTGTAATGAGTGCTGTTCTTGTAGTTGTATCCCTTCTCGTTGTAATGTATTACCAGTTTGTCCACGGGGATTCGCTGGGGAATGATGTGATAGGTCACGAACTGGTTCAGCAGGTTATCCTCACTGGTGTAGTTCTCGTCGTTCTTCGCATCAGGATAGAGGTTCTGGCTTGCAATCCAGTCCTTCACGTCGATGACGGTGATGTCCTTGATATCTTTGCCTAAGGTCTTGGCCCAGAACTCGTCGGTCTCTGCAAAGAGGGTGAATCCGTACTTCCTGTGCTCAGGACAGGGATAGGCTGCCCAGCTCTGTGGAGGATTCTTACAGTCAGTAATGACATCCGTCTGTACGAGCATTTCATATACATCGTCCTTCACCACAGACAGGGTGTCGATGAGCCGGCAAGCTTCCACCAGTTTGGCCATTACGCTGTATCCGCTGTTGTAGTCATAGGCATATCGGTGCAGGGTGCTGCCCAAGGTTTCGTTGCTGGGTGCGATTACGTATCCCAACTCATGAATATATCCGTTTATGGCTTCGATGTCCCTGTTGGTCAGAGAGACTGGGCAGATGCCGTCTATGAAGCATGAGTCGGGGTTGTTCTTGGCGTAAGTGGCGCTGATTTTCCTGTCTTCCATGGTGTTGACACTGAACTCTTCGTTGTTCTGTGGAAACTCTGCCATGGGGAACACCTTATCTATCTTGGTACCGTCCAGGATACTGTTCATCACCACCACCCTTCTGACAGAGTCGAGCACGTGTGTGCTGGGGAAGGAGTCCCATGAGGCAATGGGGATGATCTCCTTGATGACGAGTGAGTCCAGATAGAGTTGCAGAGCCTCGTTGGTGGGAGCAAAGCAGGTGTAAGCGCCATAGGCAGTCATGAGCTGATAGACACTTGTCTCTGAGAGGTCGCTAATCTTCTGTGCCTTGAGCAGCTTCACATAGTCGGAGAATTGCTCATGGCTGGTCAGATAGCTGGCTATGGTACGCTCTCTGAACACATATCGGTTGGAGGTGTCAATGTTCTCCTTGCATGAGAATAGCATGGCAAGGAGCATGAAACACAATAGACTCAGGTGTTTGAAGTAATTCATAATCTTGGTCTGTTCTTTTTTTATATTTGTGGATATTGGTTATTTGACGAGGAATTTGTGAATGCTCCCTTTGGCCTTTATTATATATATATGCCCAGGCTGTACGGGATGCTCTTTGGGCAGAGGCATGCCAGAGATGTCTGTCAGCGTCCAGTTGTCTGTGCCGTTCACTCTTATATGCCTATTCTCCACCCATATTTGCAGATTGGGGGTGCATGTCTCATATATTCCGTTGGCCAGGTCAGAAGAGCGCATCACCTTCCATGCCCACTGTGTATTCTTCAGGTCTGCTGCCATGGAGGGTTGCTCTTGATTGATGTCTGTGGCCGAGAGGTATCTCTTTCCTTCTGTGTCCTCATAGGAGATGGCCACCTGTCCGTCCCCCAGGTCTGTGATGGCGAGGGCATTGGAAGTCACCAACTTGGTGGCGTAAGTTGGCACCTTGAAGTTTCCTGCCCAGTTGGCATCGGTGCTTATGTATCTGTATGTGGCTCTGTTGCGCAAGTGGTAGGTCTCTTGCTCCTGGTTGGCAGAGATGAGTACCCATTCCTGATTGCTGGCATCATTGTCCAGCGGGGAGAGGGTGAAGGCATAGGTGTCGTTTGTGCGACTGACGTCTTGCAGACAAAGCACATCTGATGAATAGTTGGAGCAGGCACTCACGAGTTTGTAGTATACTGTGGAGCCATTCTCGGTCTGAGGGTATAGTTGTGCATGTGCTGTGCTTGTAAAGGCAAGGAGCATTACAAGCAAGGCGTTCTTTAGGTTAGAACTCACTGCGTAGGCCATAACTACTTTTTTTTCTATCTATTTGTTACAAATCTCGTTAGTAAGCTATGCAAAGTTACGAAATATATTTCTTACGTTGTTTGTTTCTTCTTCTAAAAATGTGTGAATTATGGTGGTGATGGTCAGAAAGTTTGGCTCAGGAGGTTTACCATTAGCGGATGATGGGAATCAGTGATAAATCCTGGGTGCTGGGAGCAGAGCGGTCTTTATGAGTGTTAGGGAGTCAAGATGGTCCTTCCCCGGATGTATCAGCAGAGGGGCGTCAACCTGTTCCGTTGCGCCCCTCTGTCCTTTTATCTGATGATGGTTCGGTGTCTTACTTCACCAGCACCTTCTTGGTTTCTCCGTCCTTGACCATGATGTAGATACCTGGTGTGGCGGTATTCCATTGGCTCATGCCACTGTATACCTTGCGTCCGTCTAAGGTATAGATGCCCACAGCGGTATTCTTGGGTACGGTGGTAAGTCCAAACTGCTCTATGCTGTTGGGATTGTCGGGATCGGTAATCTTCACCCAGCCGTTGTTCATGTCGAAGATGACAAACAGTTTGCCGATGGGTGCCAGCAGACACTTGCCAGTATCGTTCCATCTGTATACGGGTATGGCCTGTCCGTCTATCTCGATGGGTGTTGCGTCCTTTTCGGGGCAGTAGATTCCCTCTGAGCCTGCTTCGTCAAAAGCAGTCTTGATGGCGAACTTACCGCTTGTGACGCTGTTGTCTTCCTCGAGCGTGATAACTCCCTGATAAACGCCATGACCTACGTGACGCAGCACGTTGAGGCTGTCTTCCTGTACGGCGTGTTGCCAGCGGAAGTCCTTCAGGGTGCCTCTCACGTATACGGCATCCAGCCATTTCTCTTCCACGCATTCGCATTGCATGGTCAGGTTGTCCTCATCGAGCTGTATCTTGTATGTACCTGCTACAGCCAGGAAAGGATTGATGCCATCCTGGTTGTTCTGGCTGTTCAGAGTGAAGGGTTTCGTCTTGGCAGGAGTGATGAACTTCTGGTCGCTGTTCAGGTCGGAGCTTGCTCCATAGAACATGCCCAAAGAACTTCTGAAGAAGAGGTCGCTCCGGTTACCCCAGCGCTTGTTGGTGAGCTCAAGAGTTTCGTCGGTGAACTTCACCAGACCTTCATACTTGCCTTCCTTGTTCTTCACGAGCGGATATTCTTCGGTCCATGCCCAGTTGCCTACGCCCTCCAGGCCGCCGATAGCATACCATGTGATGCTTTCCTCTATCAGGTCACCCTCCTGGGCGTCGGGGTCATCCAGGGTGTTGATGCGTATGGTATTGTTGTTCATGTCGAAGGTTACGAGCCACTCTCCGGGAGCCACTCTGAAGAAGTTGTTCTCCACGTCGGTTGTTGTACCAGCACGAGGAGCCTGATAGAGCCCAGCAGGCTTTAGTTCGGTTCCTGCTGCAGAGGCATATCTGCCCTCGCTCTTTCCGCTGTTATAACTGCTCATGATGGCCAGCAGACCCAGTTCGGAGTTTTCGTCCTCAGCTTCAACCACCACTTTGCCCTTATATACACCATGTTCTGTGTGGATAAGGGGATACATGCCGGTTTTCTCTTTCCAGGCATCGAAGGACTCTGTGTAGTTGAAGTCCTTCAGGGTGCCTACGCAGTAGAGGCTGTCCATCCAGAATTCCTCGGTACATCTGAACTTGATGGTGAGGTTCTCGGTGTCGAGCATCACGTGATACTTACCGCCCTGGAGCTGGAAGGGGCTCTGCACGCCACCCACTCTCTTCTGGATGCGCATGGTGGTGGTATCGGAGGGAACAATATATCCCTGTGGCGAACCGATGGATACATAATAGTTGTTGTAATCATCGGCAAAGAAGAGGTCACCACGGTTGCCCCACCAGCTGTTGGTAGCACTCAGGTCAGAGGCATTCACCATGCTGACGTCACCCTCGTAGATGCCATTCTCGTTCTTGAAGAGCAGGTAAACTTCGTTCCATGCCCAGTTGCCTACACCTTCCAGTCCACCTCTGGCTTGGATGGGTATCAGGTCCAGTGCCCTCTGTGTGTACACCTTGGTCAGCGACTCTGCCTCGTTGTTGGAGTAGGTTCCCAGCATGATGTTTACTTGCACGGCGCCCACCTCGCCTTGTATGTCGTTGTACTTATCCTGGCTCAATCCATTGTGACTCCATGCATAGGCAGCTCTGTCAGAGAAACCATTGATGGCATTCTCCAAATCCATATAGTAAGGAGCAGACTCGCGTGCTTCGATGCAGTACTTGTTGATGTTCAGGGCCTTCTCACACTTGGCTTCGTAGTTGTCAGCCTTGCTCTCCAGACTCTCTCCCAGGTTTATTCTGGTCTCCTCACGGAATCCTATGGGGCTGGCCATGATATTCTCTCCACGCACTTGGGCAGCTTCCACCATGGCGCTTGCAGCCTCGTCCGATGCGCCCAGATAGACCACCTTTATGGCTCCTGTGGCAAACCATCCCTCCTGATAGTTGGGGAATCCATCGTTGATCCATCCTATGGTGAGGATTCCGTCCTTGGCCATGCCATAGGCAGTCTGGCTGTATCGTCCGGCCTTGAAGGCTATGCTGGCGCCGTTGGCTGATGCGGGGAAGCGTACGTCATCGGTCTTGTAGTCATCGCTTGCACAGTTCTCACCCTCTATGGCATCATTTACCGACAGAGCTCCATCGTAAATGCCCAATATGGGTGTGCGCATCTCGCCCACGATGGCGAAGGTGTTGATATCGTCGTCACTCTGCACCTGGTCGGCTTTTCCTGTACGCAGGAATCCGTTGTAGGTGAAGGCGTAGATACCATCGGGCATACCTTCCAGAGTCTGTGTGATGGTTCCTGAAGCCCAGTTGTACCAGGTGGCCACCTTCATACCTTCTGGACCATCGCTGGAATTAGCAGAGGCATTGTTGTTCTCGGTCTTCTCCACGTCCCATCCTGTCCAGTCCTTCTGTGTCCAGTCGGCATTGGTGAAGAGTGAGGTGATATCTGTTCCTGGCACTATATTGCCCTTGAGTGCATTGCTCAGCAGTTCATCAGCGAAGGCCTCTTCCTGAGAGAGTTCCTCCTCGTTGAGGTTACCGTTGGCCAGGATGTAGTTGGCTGTTCCGTGGGGGAAGAGTTCGCTGGGCTCAGCCTCTTCGTTCAGATAATTGTTCAGTATGAGGGCCGCAGGTCCTGTCAGTTCTGCCTGGCTGGCGAGCTGTGCCTTGATACTCTGTATTTTCTGTTGGAATGAGGCATAGGCAATGATACTCTTGCGAAGGGCGTTCTCTGCCTCCACCAGCTTCTTGTAAGTCTCGGTCAGGTTAGAGGCTTCCTTGGCTTGTGCCAAAATCTCTTCGAGTGCATCCTTCACGCTGGACTGTGCGATGGCCAGTTGATAGTCCACATTGGCCTCCTCTATGTCGGTGGCTATCAAGGCCAGAGCCTCTGTGCCGTCGCCGTAATAGGTGAGTTCCCAGTCATCGGCATAGAGCATGTCATCATCCTGGTGGTTCTCACGTGTGAGTCCTATCACCATTGTGCCGTCGCTCACATATGCATATACATGGTTGTCCGCGTATCTGCCTTGTTCTATCCATAGCTTGGCAGTTTTGACGTCCGTGGGGCTGTACCATCCTGCACCGCAGAAGTCAGCTTCGGATGAAGCTCCTTCGCTGGCCAGTGACCCATATTGGGTGTCGTGGATATCACCGAAGGGCTTGTTGGCACGTACTCCCGATGCAGTGGCATAGAGCATGATGTTACGCTGGGTGGGGCTCAGCTGGGTAGGCTGGCTGTAGAAGATGTTTCCTGCACCATAGCGTGAGGTGCCCTTGAGGCTCAGTCGATACACTCCGTTGGGGAGGGAGGTGAGGTCCTGATGGGTGTTGAAGTCCTTGTTGTTGGTGGTGAGGATACCGTTGCTGTAGTTCATCGAAGAACCTCCCCATCCGTTGCTGTCCGTGCAATCGGCACCTTTAATCAAGTACGTTGCGTTTACAGGGTTGGATTCGCTGGCATCATTCATGAGTGTCAGCAGGTGGGCCAGTTGCAACTCGGGCAATCTGTTGTAGGCTTCGATGAGTTGCTCGTCAGTGCTTTCGCTATTCTCAAGCACACTCTTCACACTGCTGAGGTCTATGCCAGGGAAACGCTCTTCAGCCTCTGCGATGGCCACTTCCAGTTCTGCATAGGCAAGTGTCACCACACGGTCGGGGTCATCCAGAGTATTTATGCGGATGGTCTGCTTGCTGATATCGAAGGTGATATTGTATGTACCTACGGGTACGCGCCAGTTGCGGTCACCATAGTATCGGTCACAATCGTAGTTCACACCGGGAAGAAGATTCAGGTTGGGCACGCTGCTGCTGTATCGGCCTTCGTTGTTGGCGGCTGCGAAACAAGCCCTTATGCAGAAGTCGCTATAGCCGTCGGTGCTCTCTTCCAGGGTAATCTGCCCTGTGTAGATGCCTTCTCCCTGATGCTTGAGGCGTGCCTTGGCACCTGTCTCAGGATTCTCGCCCAGCACCTGCCAGCGGCAATCCTTTACCTGTCCGTACACGATGACTTCGTCCAGGAAGGCAGGCTCGATGGCTTCGAAGCGTACGCGCATGTTTTCCTCATCCAGATACACCATGTAACGTCCGCCTACACACTGGAACGGGTTGCTCACACCACTTCCCAGGGGCATCCAGTCGGTACGGCCGGGAGTGATGAAACGTCCTGTGCTGGTGGCACACGCGAGGGTACTTCCGCTGTTGTTCTTGTCGAAGAACACATCCACGCGGTTTCCCCATCCCCGTTCTGATGGCTCAAACAGGTCCGTGCGTGCCACGCAGTTTACTTCACCTGAGTAGATGCCATCCTCGCCCTTTGTAAGGGGATACTTTTCACTTTGGGCCCAGTCGCCCACGTCTACCAGTCCGCCTCGGCAGTAGTAAACGTCCTCGGCAAATGCTGTCGTTGTAATCAACAGGATAGCCAGTAGAGAAAGTAGTTTTGTTCTCATACGTTTTTTGTTTTGGTTGTTTTATGTAAATGAATAGTTTTAGTCTTTCAGATAGCAATCCAATGGAGATATGGCTTGCCCACATCTCACCGTAGATATCTAACCAAGGGCATTTCCCATTATGCAAAGATATGATTTTATTTCGTGACACTTGTCATGGGGAGAGTGATTTGGGAAATATTTGCATACTTTAACCCAAATCGGCCATTTAGTCCTGTCATATTCTTGCCAATATCCTCTTTCCTGACTTCGCCACCTTTTATACATCATCACATGGGTGACTTTGGGTGATGCATCAGCATAACGCTCATGACTGATTGCGGAAAAAATACTATTGTGTTGTTAGAGAGGAGGTGATGGTCATACGGATGTGACAATCGGGGAAGAGATGGATTATGTGTTTGTGTCAAACTTCTCATGTGTTTGTGTCAAACTTCTCATGTGTTTGTGTCAAACAGAGGTCTTGTTTGCACGTATGAGGGACAGGCAGATGAAAGTTCGCTCAGCAGGTCCTCTGCTCCTGAGGATAACTTGTGACTATTGTCCTGCGTAACTGTGCATGCCCCCCAGCAGATAGTTGACCCCAAAGTAGGTCATGAGCAGACAGGCGAGTGCCAGCAAGGAGTAGAGTCGGTAATGTGCATCCTTGCGAAACCAGGGAAGGGACTCCTGGTGGAGTGGAATACTGTATACGATGAGGCATACGAGTGCCCAACTTTCCTTGGGGTCCCAGCTCCAGTAGGTTCCCCACGACACGTTGGCCCATACGGCTCCCAGGAAGATACCTGCAGCCAGACACATCACGGCGGGGCGCAACAATGCTCGTTCCACCAGGGAGAGCGCCAGCAGGGCATAGCTGATCATGATGATGCTCACGTGTGCGCTTAGCCAGGGACTGTGCAGGACGGGCATGAGGGGTGTTATCTGAGGGTTTATCTCTCCCAGATGAGCCACCAGCAGCATGAACGCTGCGCCCAAGGCAGCGAAGGACTGCAGTCTGATATGACCCCACAGGAGTGTGCCTCCTATCAGACAAAAAGAGACAAAGAGCATGGTCTCGTACCCATTGCTCAGGGGGATATGACCGGATATATACCATCTGGCAGCCAGCAAGAGCATGAGGGTCAGCGTCAGGGCTCCATGCAGGATACTCGCTATAAGGGCTCCCCATCTCAGGCTGAAACGCTGGGAGACTGTCAGCAGGAAGGCCAATAGGAAGGCCGAAATCATGCAGAGCATTGTCCAGTCGAAACGGTTGTAGAGGAGCTCGGTACTTACTCTGGCAGGACTGAGCCTGTGACTTACATCAGGTATCTCGCTGAAGAGGGTTCCCTGCAGGAGCATGAGCACCAGTCCCACCTTCTCAAGCGTCTGTTCATCGGCCTTGCCCATATCCTGAAGCGAGGCAGACATGGAGTCGGAGCCCATATAGCTGGACAGCGAACGATATTCTCCCCGAGCTATGCGTATGAGGGGTGCTTCGGCCCATTCGTCGGGATGGAATGCCATGCTGCACACCACTTGTGTGGCAGACATCCCTTGATAAGTGCGTCCACCATACACCTTGAGCAAAAACTCCTGGCACATGGTGCCCATGGGTGCCACACGTCCGTTCCATATTACCTGTTCGCGCTCCATCACGTCTGCCTTTTCGCGGCTGATGCAGGGGAGTGTGGATGCGGCATGCAGCTGGGAGCATATCATGAATGCCGTCGTGAGAAGCAGCCCTCGCTTGCCCATGCGTATCCTTTTGGGAAGAGAGATGATGATGAAGCATAATGCCAGAAGCGCATATCCGGCATAGGTGATGGCCGTACCCCAGGGGTCGTAGGTGACAGAGAGAATGCTGCCATGCAGGTCCTCGTCATACGAACTCTGATATAGGCGGTATCCCCGCAACTGTCCGATATGGTTCATGGATATCTGCACCTGTGTGCCTTCGGGATGCAATGTGATGAGGCTCATGTAATCCTGAGGAGCAGACGTGCCAGGATAATGGCGAACGATGAAGCTGTCCAGCTGGAGTGTGAAGGGCAGGGAACGTGTTCGCTTCCCCTCGGTGTACTTGTTTGTGGGAACTCCCTGGCGCAGATGAAGTGTTCCGCGGTGACTGCTGACAGAGGTGACCAGAGCGCCCAGCAGGATGACCAGAAAAGCCACATGCAGGCCGAAGATGCCCAGAGAGCGTCTCCACAGACGTACCTTATATATTAGATGGAGTCCAGAAACGGCAGCAGCAAACCACAACAGGCGAAACCAAGCGGTGCCATACACCATGGAATGAGCCATGGGGGTGCCCTGCAAAGCTTCCACCAGAGTGGCAAGGGCTATGGCCACAGCAGCCAAGCCCATGAACAGGAAAGGTGCTGCTTTAAAAATCCGGGAATTCAACGTTGTCTCTCTTCTTTACCGCCATACACTCCATCTCTATGAGCCACGTGGGACGGCACACGGGAGCCAGGGCTATGACCATGGGTATGCTGGGGAAGCGCTCTGAGAACATTTGCTGAACTATGTCGTAATCCGCTATGTCGCGCAGGTACACCACCATCTGCATCACGTCTTCATAACTGGAATCTGCTTCCCTGAGGAGTGTCTCCACATTCTCCCACATTCGGTGAGTCTGTCTTACGATGTCGCCCACATGCATCACGTTTCCATGGTTGTCAATACTGGCAGTTCCCGATATCAGGACGTGAGCTCTGTCGCCATATTCCACACACGTTCCTCTCTCGAAGGTCACTCCATACTCGTAGGTGGGATTGAGGTGTGTGGGAGCATACAGGTAACGTTGCTGCCCAGGACGAAGTCCTATGATGGCATAGGCCCCCATCTGTATGAGTGCGTGTGTATCGGCAGGCAGTCCGCCTATGCCTGTACTGGCTATGTAGTGGGTATGCTCGGTGAGCCCTTGCTGGGCAAAGTTGTCCCTGCGTGCCTTCACCATGCCAGCATATTGGGTATCCACATCTCTCACGAAGAACCATGTGCGCACACAGTTGTCGGCCAGAGTGGCTCCCATGTTGTGCAGGGCATGTTCGTATTCCCTCAGGATATCCTCGGTCTGTTGTGCGCTGTCGCCCTCGGTGCTGTGCATCCCCATCCTCCATAGGTGTCTGTATCCGTTGTGCGATGCCACCACCATGCCTTCCTGGGTGGTTACCTGCATTTGTTCCTGCAGATAGAGCCATACGGCTATCTTGCTCCCGTCGAGTGGTTGTTGCTGGATGATGCTGGTGGCCACATCGGCCTGGTCAGGCATGAGTGGCTGCTGATTGGTGCTGTCGGACAGGAAGTATCGCTTCATGATACATTGTGCTCCTTTCATGCCGTCTGTTTGCAGCAGTTTTTCCTCAGCCTTGTACAGACGTTCCATCTGAGCGGCAAACAAGTCCCGGCGTGGTTCCACGTGCATCACCACGTGCCACTCCTTTAGCTTGTCTCCTGCATTGAATTGTGTCACCTGAGCGTGTATACCCAGGTCGGGAAAGTCTGTCTTGCTATATATGATTGCCATGCCGATTGTTATTAAAGACATGCAAAGATACAGATATTCCTCTTTTTGAAGAGCAAACAGGAGTATTTATCCCCATCAAAATACTTGAAAGTGGGTATACGTTGTGCTCTGATTGTCTGCATGTCTTGAGTATAGGCAGGTTATGGGGGGACTATTGAATCAGCAGAACCGAGAGGCTCAGCCTTTCTGGATGGATATCTGCAATCCAAACTCTGGAGAGATGTAATTGTCATAGTTGCGGCATGCGTTGCCCGAGAAGGCACATGCTGTGGACAGGATGCTCTGCCAGTCCTCTGGTGTGAGGTCTGAGAGCTTGTCTCGGGTAATCCCTTTCCAGATGAGGCTGCATGCCAATCCTGCATTGAAATTGTCTCCTGCTCCCACCGTGCTCACTACATCCCCGACGTGGGGAACAGGAAAGTGGAGTGTGCCAGAGGGGGTGCATACCGTTACCTCATCGGCACCGTTGGTACAGATAAACAAAGGGCAGAGTTCACGGATATGTTTCTCATAGATGAGTGAGACGTCTCTGGTGCCAAAGAGCACTTGGAAGTCATCAGCACTTCCGCGCACGATCTGGCTCTGCCGGCAGTTGTCGGCGATGACAGGCAGCAGAGATTCCCGTTCGTGGCTGTGGCTGTTGCGGAAGTTGATGTCATAATACACGATGGCTCCGTCAGTACGGGCATGGCCAAGCATATCCTTCACCAGGGGACGCATACCCTGGCATGACGCATAGTATGAGCCATAGAGGAAGATGTCATCAGCATTCACCTTGGGCAATGTCCATTGAGACGGCGCCAGGGGAGTCTGCTTGTAGAAGATATACGAGGCATCTCCGTGGTCGTTCAGGTAAGCCAGGCTTATGGCACTCTTCACCTCCTGGCGCATAGGACAGAAGCTGGTGTCCACATGGTTGGCACGCATGAAGTCCAGGGTCTGCTGTCCCACCGTATCGGCTCCTGTCTCGCCTACAAATACGCAGGGGATGCCTGCACGCCCCACACTTATCAGACTGTTGAAACTGCTGCCGCCATAGACAGCAGCCTGGGGTTGTCCGTTGCGGAATATGATATCCATGATGGTCTCTCCCATCCCTATCACTTTGCGCGTATTGTATGTCTCCATCAGTTGCTTGTGTGTTTCGTTTGTTCCTTGCAGATAAACTCTCTGAGCCTTGGCAGGGCTTCCATAGCTGCTTCACGTCCCAGCTGATATACTTGTTTCATGCGATTCTTGTTCTGCTGCACCCTGCCGATGGGAAGGGGACCATCAGGATGAATGACCAGCACATTTCCTTGCTCGGCTTGTTGATTCAGGTAGTCCAGCTGACTGTTGTACATCTCATGGCGTCGGGCCATGGCCTTTATGATGTGTGGGTATTTCTTCATCAACAGATGAAAGAGCGGCATCAGCCTGGTTGGCTTTTTCCTAAACCCATCAGGCTGTGTGAGTACCACCACACAGCGTTCATATCCTTTCTCCTGGAAATGCTTCAGGGGAATGGAGTCCGTAATGCCTCCGTCCAGCAGCAGATGGTCTGCAATCCTGACAGGACGTGACAGCAGAGGCAACGAGGCCGAGGCGCGAAGCCAGTCCATATTCTCTCCTCGCAGACTTGTGAGCTGTTTGTATATGGGTTGCCCCGTGACGGCATCCGTACATACCACCTCAAAGTCCATATCGTTCTGCTCAAACTGGTCGTAATCAAACAGGTCATACTTGTCGGGTACCGTACGATAACAGAAGTGGCTGTTTACCCAGTCGCCCGTGGTGAGAAAACTCCATAATCCCATGTAGCGTGGGTCATGACGGAAACGGATGCTGTAACGGAGGGCACGTGTCGGCTGCCGGGACTTCAGGTTGCAGCCAAAGGTGGCTCCTGCTGATACGCCTATCATGCCGTCGAAGCAAATTCCTTGCTCCATCATCACATCAGTTACGCCTACTGTAAACATGCCTCGCAAGCCTCCTCCTTCCAGTACCAATCCCTTTTTCATACCTGTCTTTCTTGCTAATGAGTCTTGAATGAGTCTTGAATGGCTATTGAATATAGCCCTTCCCAATCGAGGTACAAAAGTATTGATTTTCTGTATTGTTCCGTAGTGAAAAGGAAAAAATGATTACCTTTGCAGCCAAAATGAAGACATTTTCAGAATTAGGACTCAGTGATGCACTGTTGAGTGCTATTGCAGAGCAGGGCTATGAGACCCCTATGCCCATCCAGGAGGAAGTAATTCCTTGGCTTACCGAAGCCGATGTAGATAATCAGCATTCAGACCTTATCGCTCTGGCACAGACAGGAACGGGAAAGACAGCAGCCTATGGTCTGCCTTTGCTGCAACTGCTTTCTTCAGAAGAGAATCTGGGTGAGGGCAAGCATGTGAGGGCATTGGTACTGGCTCCCACTCGCGAGTTGTGTATCCAGATAGCCGAGGACCTGCAGGATTTCTCACGTTATCTGCCTCATATTTCCATTCTGGCGGTATATGGCGGTGCTGGTATCGAACCTCAGATGCGTGCTCTCCGGCATGGTGTGGACATCGTGGTGGCTACGCCAGGAAGACTTATGGACCTGATGAACCGTGGAGTGGCCGATCTCTCTCTCGTGCATTATGTTGTCCTCGATGAGGCCGATGAAATGCTTTCCATGGGATTCCAGGAGGATTTGAATGCGATACTTGAAGGAGTCCCCTCCAATCATCGTACGCTGCTCTTCAGCGCCACCATGAGCAAGGAGATAGAACGCATAGCCAAGAGATACCTCAATGAGGCACATCAGATACAGGTGGGAAGCCGAAACGAAGGTTCCGAGAACGTCAATCATATATATTATATGGTACGCGCGAAGGACAAGTATGCTGCCCTGAAGCGTGTGGTGGACTATTATCCGCGTATCTATGCCATCATCTTCTGTCGCACCAAGGCAGAGACACAGGAAGTGGCCGACAATCTGATACGTGACGGATACAATGCCGATGCCCTGCACGGAGATCTCTCACAGCAGCAGCGTGACCTCACCATGCAGAAGTTCCGACATCATCGTACCCAACTGCTGGTGGCCACAGATGTGGCTGCTCGAGGACTCGATGTGGACGATCTCACCCATGTCATCAATTATGGACTGCCCGACGATGTGGAGAGCTATACCCACAGGAGTGGCCGAACAGGCCGAGCCGGAAAGAAGGGGACAAGCATCAGCATCGTCAACATGCGTGAACGTTCGCGCATCCGACAGGTGGAGAAGCAGATACAGAAGTCATTCGCACAGGGCACATTACCCGAACCGCGAGAGATATGTTCCAAGCAGCTCTATCATGTGATAGATGACATCGAAAGGGTGGAGGTCGACGAGGAGGAGATAGCTCCCTTTATGAGTGAGGTACAGAAGCGATGGGAATGGCTCGACAAGGAAGACCTCATTAAGCGTGTCCTCAGTCGTGAGTTCGGACGTTTCCTACAGTACTATGCCAATGCGCCAGAAATAGAACTCATCACGGAGGGCAAGCAGACGCGTGAGCACGCAGAACAGCCAGGACGTCGCCGCAGGGGCGACCATACTGCCGAGGAGGGATACACCCGCCTGTTTATCAATGTGGGTAAGATAGACGGAATGTTTGCACGCGAAATCATAGGCATGCTCAATAAGTATGTGCATGGGGATAAAGTGAATGTGGGACGCATTGACCTGATGCGCAATTTCTCTTTCGTGGAAGTGGCCGAGCAGGATGCCGACCGTGTGATACGTGCTCTGAAGCATGGTGTGACGGTAAAGGGACGCAGTGTGGTGGCTGACCGCAGCGATTCAGAACCTGATGGGCGTACGGAAAGAGCAGGGAAACAGGACCGAAAGCGTGCCGCACGCAACAAGGGAGATCGTGAGGAGAGAAACTCTCGGCGCAAGGAGGTATCCAGAGGAGAGGCAAACTCCTCCAGGCGTAAACCTTCGAGGGAAGAAAGGGGATACACGGAGGCGCGTGGAAAGAAATACACCAAGGATGACTGGATGAAGTTCCTGCATCCCGACAAGGCACAGCCTAAGGGCAAAGATGGTCTCGTGGGAGAGATTCCCGACTTCTCTGAGGAGGGATGGGCACGTCGCCGGCCTGCCAGGAAAGACAAGGGCGACAATTAAAAACAGCACATAAAGAAACAATAACCTATAAATAATCATTTGTTAAGTTCGATGAAGATAAAAATATTATGGTTAGTCATGTTGGCTTTCTCCATGGGAGCATATGCCGACGAGGGAATGTGGATGTTGAGCCGGATAGACGGCAAGACATCTGAAACGATGAAGAGTTTGGGACTGCAGATGGGACCCCGTGATTTGTATGACACAGAGGGAGGAAGCCTGAAGGATGCAGTGGTTGACTTTGGAGATTTCTGCTCTGGCGTAGTGGTGAGTCCCGACGGACTTGTCTTCACCAACCATCATTGCGGTTATGGCGCCATTCAGGCCCTGTCCACTCCCGAGGATGATATCCTTACCAATGGCTTTGTTGCCCATAAGCATAGCGAGGAACGTCCTGTGGAGGGGCTCTTTGTGAAGTTCCTCGTGCGTACCGAGGAATGTACCTCGCGTGTGATGACTGCCCTTGACAGCATTTACAGAGCCAATCCTCAGGAGGAGCCTCGTCATATAGATCTCCATAAGGCCGACAGTATCTGCCAAGCCATAGAGCGGGAGTATGCCAAGGCCAATCCCACGCTGCAGTGTCAGGTGAAATCTTATTATGGTGGAAATGCTTATTATGTGAGTCTGTATCGCGTTTATCGCGACGTGCGACTGGTCTTCACAGCCACAGAGACACTGGGTAAGTTCGGAGGAGATACCGACAACTGGATGTGGCCCCGTCAGACTTGTGACTTCAGTGTGTTCCGCATCTATGCCCATGCCGATGGTACTCCCTCGGAATACAGTGCCGACAATGTGCCTCTGAAGACCACTCGCTATGCTCAGGTGAGCACTGAGGGTTATCGTCCTGGAGATTATTGCATGACGGTGGGTTATCCTGGCAGCACCAGCCGATATCTCAGTTCGTGGGGTATCAGTGAGCGTGTCAACGACAGGAATGTGAGCACCATCCAGGTGCGTGGCCGTAAGCAGGAGGTGTGGAAGAAGTTTATGGACGCAGACAGAGCGGTGGGCATCAAGTATGCCAGCAAGTGGGCCAGCAGCAGTAACTACTGGAAGAATTCCATAGGCATGAACAAGGCCATTGCCGACCTCGATGTGATAGGACAGAAGCAGCAGCTGGAGAAGAACATCCGGGACTGGTATTCTGCCGATGACGGTCTGAAACGCCGCTTTGGAGAGATGTTCTCCAAGCTGGAGACAGCCTATGCAGCGCGTCGCCAGTCGGTACATGCACAGGGATTCTTCAACGAGACCTTCATGCGTGGTATAGAGATTTATCGTGTGGCACGCGCTCTGAACATGCTTCCTCAGGATGCCGGAAGTGATCAGGTTACAGCCACCAAGGAGAGTCTGAAGCGCTTCTTCAAGGATTATGACGCACGACTGGATGAGGCCACCATGGCTGCCCTGTTGGAGAACTACCGTCAGCAGGTTCCCGACAAGAAGTTCCATCCTGCATGTTATCAGGTGATAGACAGCCTCTATCAGGGCAACTGTGCTGCTTATGCACGTGACCTCTATGCACGCACCATCTGTCTGGATACCACTTGCATAGACCGACTCCTGGCCGACAGTACCTTGCGTGAGAGTGATCCTGCATTGGTGTATGCCGATGGATTGCCCGACATGATGCAGCAGATGGTGGGTGCCCAGCGCGAGAACAACAACATCATCAATTACAATGAGCGTCTGCTCACACAGGCTCTGCTGGAAATGGAACAGGATGAACCACACTACAGTGATGCCAACTTCACCATGCGCCTCTCCTATGGATTCATTCAGGATTACACATCCCAGGGTACTCATTTCGACTATTATACCAATGCCAAGAGTCTCCTTGATAAGGCTGCCAAGCAGGATGAAATAGAAGATTACCGCCTGGAGGATGATATCGTGAATCTTCTGAAGAAGGGTCAGTGGGGCAGATATGCCGACAAGCAGACAGGTGACTTGCATCTGTGCTTCCTTTCCAATAATGATATCACGGGTGGCAACTCCGGTAGCCCTATGTTTAATGGAAAGGGAGAACTCATCGGTCTGGCCTTTGATGGCAACTGGGAGGCCATGTCGGGAGATATCAGCTTCGATAGTTCGCTGCAGCGCTGCATCGGTGTGGATATTCGCTTTGTGCTCTTTGTTATCGAACACTGGGGGCATGCCGATAATCTAATACGCGAATTGGGCCTCAAGTAATCCGGGGCCTTTTGACTTGGGGCGCGTTTTTTGCTCTCCAGGTGCAGATACAGAAAGAGAGAGGGAGGAAAATGATTGTTGTTTTCCTCCCTCTCTCTCTGTGTGATATGCCGAATGATGTCTCGGCTTATGCTGTAAGGACTTATCCCAGATAGCCGCGCAATTGGCTGTTGCGCTCTGTGCAACGTAGTTTGCGGATAGCTTTCTCGCGTATCTGTCGAACTCGCTCACGTGTGAGTCCGAATTTCTCACCTATCTCTTCCAGGGTCATCTCCTGGTGATTGATGCCATAGCTCATCTCTATGATTTCCTTCTCACGCCCGTTGAGTGTGTTCAGGGCTCTTTCAATCTCCGTAGAGAGGCTCTCGCTCATCATGGCACGGTCGGTGGTGGGTGCATTGGAATCGGACATCACATCCAGCAGAGTGTTGTCTTCGCCAGCCACGAATGGAGCATCCATACTTACGTGACGACCGCTTGCACGCAGGGAGTCATCTATCTTGCCAGGCATTTCGTTGACGATGTCTGCCAATTCCTCTGTACTGGGCTTGCGTTCGTGCTCTTGCTCAAATTTGATGATAGCCTTGGATATCTTGTTGACGGCACTTACCTGGTTGAGCGGCAGGCGCACCAGACGGCTCTGCTCTGCCAAGGCTTGCAGGATGGTCTGTCTGATCCACCATACAGCATATGAGATGAACTTGAATCCTCGAGTTTCATCAAATTTCTCCGCTGCTTTGATGAGTCCTATGTTGCCCTCGCTGATGAGGTCGGGTAACGTCAGTCCTTGATTCTGGTATTGCTTGGCCACACTGACCACAAAGCGCAGGTTGGCAAGTACAAGCTTATCCAAAGCGGCCCTGTCACCTTTGCGGATGCGCTGGGTAAGCTCCACTTCTTCTTCTACGGTAATCAAGTTTTCGCGGCCTATTTCCTGAAGGTATTTCTCGAAAGCTTCACCTTCGCGGGCTGTGATACTCTTGTTGATTTTAAGTTGTCTCATGTTATCCTTATATTGTATGTAAAGGTCTGTTCCTCTTTTTTATCTTGTAGATTTTGGCTAATATGCATACAGACATGCAAAGGTATGGCATTTTGCCGGATTTTTTGCCTCAATGAGCATAAAATAGCAACAAAATGTCTCAAATAAGCAAAAATAGGTTTAATTTCTGTAAACTTAATCTTGATATGATGGGAAAATCTCTATCTTTGCAACGTATGCCGCCGCACGTTGCTCGCACGCAGATAATGTCAGCAGACATTTCGTGGAGGGGACGTTCACCAGGCGTGGCATTTTATTTATAGAATTTAAAAATTGAAGTAATTATGAGTACTGGACTGATTGTGACTTTGGTGGTTGTGGCCGTTTTGGTCATATGGGTGATTTCTATCTATAATAATCTGGTTGCTTTGAGGAACAACCGTGAGAATGCTTTTGCCAACATTGACGTGCAGCTCAAGCAGAGGTATGACCTTATCCCACAGCTCGTGGAGACGGTAAAGGGCTATGCCAAGCATGAGAAGGAGTTGCTGGAGCGTATCACTCAGGCACGTTCGGCTGCCATGAATGCCACCAGTATCAATGGTAAGATTGAGGCTGACAACGCACTCACCTCTGCTTTGGCAGGACTGAAGGTTCAGGTGGAGGCATATCCCGAGCTGAAGGCCAATCAGAACTTCCTGCAGTTGCAGAGTGAGATTTCTGATGTGGAGAATAAGTTGGCTGCCACACGCCGTTTCTTCAACAGTGCCACCAAGGAGTTGAACAATGGTGTGCAGACATTCCCTGCTGTCTTGTTTGCAGGAATGTTTGGTTTCCATCGCGAACCTATGTTTGAGGTGCCTGCTTCAGAGCGTGCCAATTACGACAAGGCTCCCGAGGTGAAGTTCTGATAGGTCATCCATTCCTTCCCATTATATATATAGACAAATTTTGGTAGGTTGATGAAATACGTCGGCATACATACGCAGCAGGCTTCCAATAATATGAAGTCCCTGCTGCTCTTGCTCCTCTTTCCCTGTATCTTGCTGGGTGTCGTATATGTGTTTCTCGTCATAGTCAACATGCTGGGCATCTCTGATCCTGCCTATGGCGAAACCAGTGAGGTCAACTGGGCGTATGTCAACTATGAGATGATGCACGTACTTCCCTGGGTGGTGGGCATTGTGGGGCTGTGGTTTCTCATAGCCTATTTCATGAATACCAGTATGGTGCGTCGTGCCACGGGTGCCCGTCCCCTGGAGCGCAGAGAGAATCCTCGGGTATATAATATCGTGGAGAATCTCACCATGGCTTGTGGCATGCCCATGCCCAAGGTCAACGTCATAGATGACCCCATGCTGAATGCCTTTGCCAGCGGAATAGATGACAAGAGTTATACGGTGACAGTCACCACTGGCATCTGTGACCGGCTCAACGATGAGGAACTGGCAGGGGTGATAGGTCATGAACTTACGCACATCCGCAATCGTGATACACGTTTGCTCATCATCAGCATCATCTTTGTGGGTATCATGAGCACCATCATGAGCCTGTCTGTACGCTTGATGTGGAACAATATGATATTCGGTACACGCCGTCGTGACGAAAAGAACTCAGGCGGAGGCATCCTGCTTCTGTTTGTGGTGATAATCCTATCGGCCATCGGCTACTTCTTCACTCTGCTCACTCGCTTCGCCATCAGTCGCAAGCGTGAGTATATGGCCGATGCTGGAGGAGCAGAACTGTGTGGTAATCCGCTTGCCTTGGCTTCTGCCCTGCGTAAGATAAGTGCTCATCCCGGTTTGGGTCAGGTACAGCGTGAGGATGTGGCACAACTCTTCATCATCCATCCCAAGGGCTTGAAGAGCAGTCTGGCTGGCATGATAGATAGCCTCTTCAGTACCCATCCCAGCACGGAGAGCCGTATTGCCTATCTGGAACAGTTCTGATCACTTTTTTTTCTTTGTTCTCTCAGTTCAGCTGCAGCCTTCTCTTCTTCAATTTTCCCCAGCTGATTTAGTGTCGGCTTGCTTCTGTCCATTCCTGCAACTGCAGCCTCAATCTTCCCCGGTGGCTTCTCAAGAGCCTGCTAAGGAATGATGGCTCAGCAGAAATTTCCTGTGGGGCTACAATGCTCCATGTGGAGCCCTTTTTCCCTCCCTTTTCTCCTGTCCAGAATAGGACTGGCTATTTCAGTGCCAGTTTTTCCCATCTCAGACGCAGTGCACTGCAACCCTTCCTGCAGTGCACTGCATCCGCCCTTGCAGTGCACTGCAACCGTCCTCGCAGTGCACTGCAACCGTCCTCGCACGTACTTGCGGTGAAAAGATCCTTCTCCGCTGTTCAGAAGTCCTTCCTGTTTATCCTGGACTGGATTCCACAGAGGGAATCACCGAGTTCGCTGGAGAGAGCTGTCGGTGTGAGACTTTACCTCCTGATTTCTTGTGGCTCGGTAGTGGGACCATCCACTATCAGCTTACCACTGTCCTCGATGCGCATACGGTCCATAAGTACTACGCGTTCATCAGGATTGCTCTTCATGCGGCCGTGGTAAACGGTGTAGAGAGAGCCGTCGGGCATGGTGATGGCCATATTGTGACCTGTACCCATGACCTCTCCGCCCTTCTGAAGGTTTTCCTGCAGGATGGGGTTGTTGTCGGCCTTGCAGAAAGGCCCCAGGGGATCACAGGCTGTGGCATAACCTACGGCATAGTACCGGCCTTGATAACAGTTGGCGCTATACATCATATAATAGAGTCCATTATGCTGGAAGATGTAGCTTCCCTCTGTCCATCGGCGGTTGGCTTCTCCATGTGTGGCACTTCGGCTTTCCCATTCTGCCTGTTTGTCGCTCAGGTAGGTGGGTGGCTGCAGCAGTAGAACAGGTTCGCCAATCACACCTGTGAAGTCACTCTTCAGTTCCACACCATACACCCAGCTTTCCTCTATCTGGTCATAAACTCCCTCGCGTTTCAGACTGTCGGCCACCTCACTCTCCACAGGATGCTTATAGCAGCAGCGGCTGAAATAGAGATAGCAGCGACCATGGGCATCGTCAAACAGCACATTGGCATCGATGATGGGATAGTCGGGAGAGAAGATGGGACGGTTCATCAGGTCCATAAAGGGACCTTCGGGTCTCTCGCTCACCGCCACGCCTATCTTGAAGTTCTCTGCTTCGTCAGTGGGATTGTTTCTCCAGTTGGCGCTGAAGAACATGTAGTATTTCCCATTGCGCTCGTATACCTCCGGTGCCCAGAAGCAATCCTTGCACCATTGGTTGCTGTCACCGCCGTGATATACCTGTCCGCAGGATTCCCAGTTGATGAGGTCGTCACTCACGAAAGCCTCAAAACCATCAGCCAAGGAAGTGCCATACATGTAATATCTGCCGTTGGAGGCATGCAAGAGAAATGGGTCGCCCAACTTCATGGGCAGGGGATTGCATACGTTGCTGGGTATGCCAGGTTTCTTCTCAAACAGACTGCATGAGGCTGTGCCGAGCAGGGTGATGGCAAGAATGATGCATAGGTGAGTGAATCTCTTCATATTTTTTCTTTTTGTTTTTTGAGGTTAATGATATGATGAAATCGGTGTTTTTTATTCGCTTCTGTACTCTTCGCTGGTGGTTACCACTTGTGTGTTGGATGGCTGGGCATCGGCTTCGCGATACCAGTCGCTGTAGGCTATGTAATGGCTTGCATAAGTCTGGTTGAGCGTGACTGCCTGCTCGGGATCCACTTTCTTGATGAACTTGGCAGGCACACCTCCCCATAGTTCTCCGTCGCCGATGATGGTATTGCTCAGGACAAGTGCTCCTGCTGCCACGATGGCTCCCTTGCCCACCACTGCATGGTCAAGCACGGTGGCTCCCATGCCCACCAGGGCTCCGTCCTTTACCTCACATCCATGCAGGGTGACGCTGTGTCCTATGGTCACATCATCGCCCAGTATGCATGGTGCTTTGCCATTCAGTGTGTGGATGCAGCTGTTGTCCTGCACATTGGTTCGGTTGCCTATCTTGATGAAGTGCACATCTCCACGTATTACTGCATTGAACCATATGGTGCAGTCGTCTCCCATCTCTACGTCTCCCACTATCACGGCCCCCTCGCTGAAGTAGCAATGTTTGCCGAATCGTGGCGCAGGCATTCCTGCCAGTCTTTTGATTATAGCCATATCTTTATTACTATATTATATAATATGCTTTTCTGTAGCTTTGACGAGCCAGTCCAGGTCCTCTCCGCTGAGCAGAGGAGTCAGTTCCTGGCGCACCCGAGCATGATACTCATTGAGATAAGTAATCTCATCCTCTTGCATCATGTCCCACAGGATAGGTTCCATGTCGATAGGGCATAGGGTGAGGGGATATAGCTGGAGGAATTTGCCAAACTCGCTTTCCATGCATTCCTTCACTATCATGGTGTTCTCTATGCGCACTCCGTGCTTTCCTGCACGGTATATGCCAGGCTCGTTGGTGACAGTCATGCCCGGCAGTAATGGAGCTGGCATGTGATTCATGCGTATCTGATGAGGTCCTTCGTGCACGCACAGGTAGCTGCCCACACCATGTCCTGTGCCATGTCCGTAATTGATACCTTGTTGCCACATGGCATATCGTGCCAGCACGTCGAGCTGTGTCCCACAGGTGCCTATAGGGAATCTGACCATAGCCAGACGGATGTGTCCCTTGAGCACAAGAGTATAGTCGGTCCGTTCTTCCTCGGTGAGTGGTCCCAGGGGAATGGTTCGTGTGATGTCGGTGGTACCATCTTGGTATTGTGCGCCACTGTCCAGCAGGAGCAAACCATGCGGTTCCAACGCTATATCAGTATCTTCTGTGGCTTCGTAGTGAACGATGGCTCCGTGGTGAGCATAGCCTGCGATGGTGTCAAATGATATGTCCCTATATAAGGGTTGTTCTGCTCGCAGGGCGGTGAGATGCTTGTCCACACTTATCTCCGTCTGACCTCCCGCTTCAACGGCAGGCTTGAGCCATCGGAGGAACTTTACCATGGCCACTCCATCGCGGAGCATGGCTTGCCGGAATCCTTCCTGTTCGGCTTCGTTCTTGATGGCTTTCATGGGCGAGATGAGTGAACAGCCCTGGATTACCTTCCAGCCTTTCCCTTCGGGAGGAAGCACATGACAGTTGCATGAGGAAGGGTCGAGAAGCAGGGTGGAAGGCTCTGCTTGTTCCAGCCACAGGGGTAGGGCATCGTAAGGTGACGTGTGTATCCCCTCCTGCATCAGGTAATCGCTTATTTCCTGAGAGATTTTCTCTGGATGGACATACAGGGTGGCATCCTCTTGCGTAATGGTCAGATAACTCACGAAGACGGGGTTGCAATGGACATCTGTTCCTCTCAGATTGGTAATCCAAGCGATTTCATCGAGAGGACAGATGATGGTCATGTCGGCTCCCGCTTGCTGGAGTTGCTCCCTGATACGGGTTATCTTGGAGGCTGCCGACTCACCAGCGAACTGCAGTGGCTGTATCTCCACGGCATTCATAGGCACAGAGGGCCTTCCTTCCCAAAGTTCCTCTGCGGGATCCAGGCTGGTGTCCAGTAAGATGCCAGATGAGGATAATGCTTCACGCAGATGCTCCGTCTGCTCCACGCTGTTGACCCACCCGTCGATGCCCACTGTCTGTCCTGCCTGCAGATTCTGGCAGAGCCATTCTGTGATGGTGGGTGTCTCGGGCAAACGGTCCTTCATGAGATGGAAGGGAGTGCTGGCCAACTGCTCTTCTGCAGCCAGAAAATATCTGCTGTCTGTCCATAGTGCGGCATCGTGGAGTGTGATTACGGCCGTTCCGGCACTGCCATTGAATCCACTTATCCATTCCCTGGCCTTCCAGTGGTCAGGAATATACTCTCCGCTGTGAGGGTCTGTACTGGGGAAGATGAATGCGTCCAGCGCATGATGGCGCATGTAACTTCTGAGAGCTTCCACGCGTAGGGTGATGTCTTGTTTCATAGGTCGTCCTTGGTAGAGTTCTTTCTTGTCTTGTGCCATGTCTCACTCTGTCGCAACCATTCCTCATAAGTCCGCTTCCATCGGTTGTGTGTCCACAGCCAGAGTTCGGGCTGGTCCTGAATCTGCTTTTCCAAAGCTGAGGCATAGACATCGGTTATCTCATAATTGGCACGTTCGCAAGGTTCCCATGAAATGGGTGTTATGCGGCAATGGTAATAACCCCTTTCCGGTCGGGTAACCTCTACATACAGACTGCAGGCCTGTACGCGTTTGGCCAGCACTTCCGATCCCACAAAGAATGATGTCTTATGATTCATGAACTGTGTCCAGTGGTGCTGTGCTTCCCATTTGGGACACTGGTCGGCTATGAACCCTATGATTTCGGGTGCTCCTCCTTTGCTGCGCGTGATGATATGCCTTGCTGTTTCCTTCATGGCGATACATTCGCCTCCAAACTGCTCTCGGAGTGTCACGAAGAAGCGGTCCATCATCGTGTTCTTGAGAGGATGATATATCTGTCCCCCACTGAATCCGGGCCTGAGGTGAAGGCTGAAGGAGGCTATCCATTCCCAGTTGCCGTAATGACCCAGGTATACGAAGGCAAATTGCTTGTTGCGCTTGACCATTTCCGCTTGCAGCTCGTCCAGCCCTTCAAAGGTTACCCTGCGCATGATTTCTTCTTTGCTCATGTGCAAGAGCTTCAGTGTCTCTATGATATAATCGCAGAAGAAATGGTAGAATTTCCTTTCTGTCTGTCTGATCCATTCAGGGGAATGCTGCGGAAAAGAGTCTTTCAGTTGTCGGCGTACCAGTTTGCGTCGGTATCGTGCCACGTGATAAACCAGAGGGAATAGACAGTCGGAGAGCACATAGAGCACCCTGAGAGGTAGCCGGGCAAGCAATCGTGCCAGCCCCATTATCACGTATAAAACTATTTTCATAGCGCAAAAATACGAAATTATCCCTAATCGGTCGTCAGATTTTACATCAGTTTCACTTCTCTGCCTAACAGAAATGGCAACCGGTTGGGCGAACTTAAAACTGCTGTTGAGAAGAAGGTGAAGGGAGAGGCCAAGATGATGAGAAAGGCAAACGAGGCATTCACTGCGGAGAACTTCCTCTCTTGCGGTCTGATGGCTGATGGGGGATCAAGAGTGATGCAAGCCTCGGGGAAACGAAAGGAATTTACCCTGCAGAGGTGTGCGTTTTTTAATGGAAGTGCTTGTCTATGCCGTGTTTTCTTGTTAATTTTGTGGGAATTCATGCGCGCCTGTGCCCGCATGTATCTTAAATCTTTTTAACTGGCAATATTTGGCAACTCATAAGACGATGGCAAACGATGTGACAATGACGGATGGTATCACCCATCATCTAAACCGCATGTACCAGGATTGGTTCCTGGATTATGCTTCATATGTAATCCTGGAGCGTGCTGTTCCCCATATAGGTGACGGATTTAAGCCCGTACAACGACGCATCATGCACAGCATGAAGCGAATGGATGACGGAAGGTACAATAAGGTGGCCAACATCGTGGGGCATACCATGCAGTTTCATCCTCATGGCGATGCCAGTATCAAGGATGCCCTGGTGCAACTCGGACAGAAGGACTTGCTGGTGGACTGTCAGGGCAACTGGGGCAACATCATCACAGGAGACGATGCTGCTGCAGGACGTTATATCGAAGCCCGACTGAGCAACTTCGCTCTGGATGTGGTCTTTAATCCCAAGACCACAGAATGGAAGCTGTCTTATGACGGACGCAACAAGGAGCCCATCGCGCTGCCAGTGAAGTTCCCTTTGCTGCTTGCACAGGGAGCAGAGGGAATAGCAGTGGGACTCAACTGTAAGATTCTTCCTCACAACCTGGGAGAAATCTGCGATGCTGCCATCTCTTATCTCCATGGCGAGGAGTTCCATCTCTATCCCGACTTCCCTACGGGCGGCAGTATCGATGTGAGCAAGTATAATGACGGTCAGCGTGGTGGAGTGGTTCGTATACGCGCAAAAATCGAGAAGCGTGACAGCAAGACCCTTGCCATCACTGAGATACCCTATGGCAAGACCACAGGTACCGCCAGCAAGCCCAGTACGTTTATTGACAGCATCCTCAAGGCCAACGAGAAGGGGAAGATAAAGATACGCAACGTGGAGGACCTTACGGCAGCCCAGGCAGAGATACTGATTCACCTTACTCCTGGCGCAAGCAGCGACAAGACCATCGATGCCTTGTATGCCTGCACGGATTGTGAGATATCGGTTTCTCCCAACTGCTGCGTCATAGATGACAGGAAGCCTCAGTTCCTGACCGTGAGCGATGTGCTTCGCCGCAACGTGGACACCACTCTGGAACTTCTGAGGAAGGAAAGGCTCATACGCAGAGGCGAATTGCTGGAGAGTTTACTCTTCGCCTCTTTGGAACAGATTTTCATAGAGGAGCGTATCTATAAGGACCGTCAGTTTGAGAATGCCAAGGATATGGATACCGCTGTGGAATGGGTAAGCAGCAGACTGAAGCCCTGGTATCCCAAATTGGTCAGAGAGGTGACACGTGATGATATCCTGCGGCTGATGGAAATCAAGATGGCCCGTATCCTGAAGTTCAACAAGGATAAGGCTGAGGAGAACATTGCCCGCATGAAAGCGGAGGTGGAGCAGATAGACAAGGAGCTGGCCAATATGGTGGAGGTGACATGCCAATGGTTCAGTTTCATCAAGGAGAAATATGGTAAGGCACATCCGCGCCTGACGGAAATCAAGAACTTCGACACCATCTCGGCTGCCAAGGTGGTGGAAGCCAATCAGAAACTCTACATCAACAGGGCAGAGGGCTTTATAGGTACGTCGCTCAAGAAGGACGAATATGTATGTAACTGTTCGGATATCGATGATGTCATCATCTTCTATCGGGACGGCACCTATAAGGTGGTGCGTATAGCCGAAAAACTCTTTGTGGGTGAGACAGAGCGCAGCAAGGCAGAGCGTAAGAAGGCCGAGATTATTCATCTGGCAGTATTCCGCAAGGGTGATTCACGCACGATATACAATGTGGTCTATCGGGACGGAAAGACGGGAACGTCATATATCAAGCGCTTCAATGTGACCAGCATCATGCGTGACAGGGAAAATGACCTGACCCAAGGGAGTATAGGAAGCCGTGTGCTCTATTTCACTGCCAATTCCAATGGTGAGGCCGAGGTCATCAAGGTGGTGCTCAAACCTAATCCCAAGTTCAAGAAGGTTTTCTTCGAACGTGATTTCAGCCAACTGCTCATCAGAGGTCGTCAGAGTGTGGGATATATACTCACCAGGCTGGAGGTTTTACGCGTTTCGCTCAAGAGTCATGGAGGAAGCACACTGGGTGGACGTAAAGTGTGGTTTGACTTTGATGTGCACAGAATCAATTACGACGAGCAGGGAACTTACCTGGGAGAGTTTAACAATGATGACAAGATTCTGGTGGTGCTGGATAATGCGGAGTTCTATATCACCAATTTCGATGTCAACAATCATTACGAGAACAACATAGTACGCATAGAGAAGTATGATCCTGACAAAGTGTGGACAGTGGCTCTTCTGGACAAGGACCAAGGGGGCTACCTCTATGTGAAGCGCTTCAAGATGGAGGCTACGGGGCGTCATCAGAGTTATCTGGGTGATAATCCACACAATCAGCAAATGCTCATCACCGATACGCCCTATCCTCATCTCTTGGTCACTATGGGCGGAAATGATGCTTTCCGGGCTCCTGTTGATATGGAGGCAGAAGAATTCGTAGGGGTGAAGGGTTTCAAGGCTCGTGGCAAGCGAGTGACCACCTTCGCCGTGGAGCGCGTGGAGGAACTGGAACCGACACGTACGCCAAATCCTGATGAGCAGGAAGTGGTACCGGAGGATACTGCCAGTCAGGCTCAAGAGGATGCTGAGGCTTCGGCAGACACAGAAGACAAGATGGAAAGTCAGCAGGATGTGCTTGACGAGGTGACGGGCCAACTGCATATATTTGATGATTAGCATATCCCATAGAATTATTGGATACAAACGGTTGTCCTGTGTCCTCTTGCTCCTTATGGGCGGCAGTGCAGGGTCGCTGTTGGCCCAGCGGACTTATGAGCCTGTGGAGTATCAGCCCAGCGGTAGGCAGGTCAGTCGCTCGCTCCTGGTGGGCATAGGTCGTGTAAGTCAGTTGGACACCTATCTCTCTCCCATGGAATATAAGGGTCCGCAGATGTCCTTTATCTCCATGCGTGAGCGTATGACAGGCATGGCTGACGGACGTATCTCGTTTCAGAGTATGTTGCAGGGGGCATTCTCTTATGCCGAGAATCCTGCGCAGACAGCCAACGAACTGGGCGGCAGACTGGCTTATGATGCAGGCTGGCATTATGTGTGGAATCCCTATGGCCCTATCAGACTGAAAGCAGGAGCACTGGCAGGCGCAGACATCGGCTTCCTTTATAACACACGTAACAGCAACAATCCTGCACAAGCTCGTGCCTCGGTGGATGTGTCGCTCTCGGCAGGTGCATCCTATGGCTTGCGCTTGCGATCGCTTCCCCTGCAGGTGCAGTATCAAGCCCATCTGCCTATGGTGGGATGTATGTTCTCACCCAATTTCGGACAGAGCTATTATGAGATATACCAGGGTAATAGAGATCATAACGTGTGCTTTATAAGTCCTGTCAATGCCTTGAGCCTTCGGCAGTTGCTCTGCGTGGATTTCTGTTTCTCGCGCACAACTTTGCGTGTGGGCTATCTGAGCGACATACGGCAGAGCCATGTCAATGGCATCAAGATGCATGATATAAGCCGTTCGTTCATGTTGGGCTATGTGCGGCATTTCCAAACGTTAAAGAGAAAGAGATGAGTCGGAAGAACTATCTGTGGTGCCTGCTTGCAGGACTCTTCCTGCTGGCAGGATGTCAGCAGGGATTGGACGAATATGATGACTCGCCACAGGCCAATGTGGATGCCCTCTGGCGTATCATAGACGAGCACTACTGTTTTCTTGATTACAAGGAGCAGACGTTGGGTTTCAGCTGGGCCGACAAGCGACAGGAATATCTGGGAATGGTGCAACCAGGGATGAGCCAGGCACAACTCTTTGAGGTACTATGCCGTATGCTCTCCACTCTCAGGGATGGACATGTGAACATCTATAGCAGTATGGATATCGGACGCAACTGGTCGTGGAAGGAAGATTATCCCGAGAATCTCGACCGGGAATTGCGTGAAGCGTATCTGGGTACTGATTATCACATGGCCAGTGGGATGAAATACCGTATTCTGGAGGATAATATTGCCTATGTGGTGTATGAGAGTTTTTCGGATGCTGTAGGAGAAGGTAATCTCGACGAGATGCTTTATTACCTGCGTCTTTGCGATGGTCTCATCCTGGATATCAGAGGTAATTCGGGAGGATTGCTAACCAATGTGGAGCGTATAGCCTCACGATTCACCAACGAGCGTAGGCTGGTGGGATATGTCAGTCATAAGACGGGCAAGGGACACAACGATTTTTCCCCACCTGAGGCCGAATACATCCATCCCGCTCTTACCAGAGTCCGCTGGCAGAAACCAGTGGTATTGCTCACCAATCGCTCTTGTTTCAGTGCAGCCAACACCTTTGTCCGTGACATGATGCAGATGCCCATGGTAACCGTCTTGGGCGACCAGACGGGTGGCGGTAGCGGAATGCCTTTCTCCAGTGAGTTACCCATCGGATGGTCTGTTCGATTCAGTGCATGTCCGTCCTATGATGTGGATATGCAGCAGATAGAGTCAGGAATACAGCCCGACGTGGTGTGTGCACTGGACAGCACCCTGGCTCTCCAGGGGAAGGACAGTATGATAGAGGCTGCAAGAGGCATCCTCCGGCGATAAGGAGAGACAGAATCTTTCTCCCATGGCCTTTTGCCTTATTTCACTCTTGGGAAAGCTGCTATTCTCAATCTGGCAGCCCCCATGGGTATGAGTGTGATGGGCTGTGATTCAGTCTCTACGGTTTCATATTTGGTGGGCAGGACATCTGTCATGCCTGTAGCATCGAGTTTCCATGAGGGTATCTTCCTACCGATAGCAGTGAACGAAAGTGGTACATTCTCTGGCGTGAACGGTTGGTCGTCTGTGGGATACTCTTTCTTTGTCACCTGTATGTCCACGGGGAGGTTCTTGTCATCCAGCACAAGGGCATAGTTCCATTCGCTACCAGCCTTGATGGCATAGGAAGGCCATAGGGCAGCGTCGACACCCTCCTGCCAGTGTGAGTCGTCCTGCACGAAAGCAGGGTCTCGGCTGTCATGCTCTTCCCATATCTCGTCTATCTTCAGCGAGAGGGTCAGCGGACCATAATTGACGCTGACGCTTGATTTGTTGCCCTGCCAGAGTTGTGTGGTAATGGCCATAGGCATCTGCAGGTTCACTACATCTCCGTCTGCCCACTCTCTCTCGATGCGAACGTACTTTCCCGCTGCATCGGTGACATTGGCGCTCTCTCCGTTGATGGTGACACTCGTGCTTTCGGACCACGCAGGGATGCGCAGATAGAGGGGGAAGGTCACATTGCCCTCGGTGTGGACGGTAAGGGTGACAAGGTCGCTGAAGGGGTACTGCGTGTCCACAGTGAGCGTGATAGCATGGTGGTCTGCCACTTCGGCCTGTGTCTCGTTGGCTGCATAGAGCATCGTAGCCAGACCATTATCGGCAGTAGCCATCACGAGATGCTCGCTGTAGTAGGGCCATCCCATACCATGATTGTGCTGGCAGCAGCGTGAGGAGAAGGGGCTCATGGAGAGCATGCCTCGCAGATTATTGTCGATGCTGGGGCCATGCATCTTCTCATCACTGATGGTCATGTTTGCTGAGGTGATGTACCTGAGAGCCTTCATGTCAGGGGTCAGTGCGGCTGTGAAAGTGTTCAGAGCCACGTTCTCGCAGTGGTCTGCCCAGTATGGGTCGCCTGTGATACCCATCAATATCTCGTCGCTGGCCATCTGCTCTACCACGGCACATGTCTCTGCGCCGTTGCGTGGATCATAGTATCCGTGTCTGGCATTCTCGTCAGCAGCATACATGCCTCCAGGCATTTGGCCATAACGACGGCGCATCTCAGCCTGATTGTTGTAAGTGGCCTGGAGCATGGCTTCGTCTCCCGTATACAGATAGTAAGTGGCTGGCTCACGAAATCCTTGAGCTATGTTTACTCCGTGCCAGTTGGGCAGTGTACCTGACATGGCCCAGTTGGAGGTGTTGCGATGCAGTTTGTCTACCAGGGGCAGGATACTCTCGTTGCCTGTACGGTTGTATGTCCAGAGGACGCTCCAGAGGTTGTCACCTCCCCTCTTCTCCTGCCACAGTCCCTTGAGGAATTGGTCGTCAGGTATGGTGAGTTCCCACTGGAAGTACTTCTCCATGGCTGTGAGGACTCGTTTATCACCTGTACCCTCATAATATGTCTGCATGGCCCAGAGCATAGGCATCTTGGCCCAGAGGTCAGGACTGTTGCCGTCATACCCATCGGGGCCAAGCATTCCGTTGGAGCTCTGATTGCTGAGTACAGCTCTGATCCAAGTGTTAGCCTCGTACTTCATGGCATTGTCGCCCAGGATGTATGCAAGGCTGATGTAGCCTCGAATCCAATAGGGTACTTCTTCCCATCCGTGGTCACCTCCATTGGAGAGCCACTGGTTGTTGTTCTTGTCCAGCCATGCGCTGATGGTGCCCAGCTGTCCGTTGAGTCCGTTCTTCTGAAGTTCCAGATACTTGCGAAGCCATCCTTTTGGCTGTATTTTGCCTACAGGCAGTTTCGTCAGTGGTACTTGCTGGAGAGGTGCTCTGAAGGTGACGTAGTTGGTATTGGTGACATTGTTCGCTGGTCGTTCTACCACGTCAACCACAGTCTGTGCCGATGCGTTGGTGGTGAGGCAGAAGCAGAGTATCAGGAAAGGTGCGAGATGTCTTTTCATATCATGTGGGGTGTTGATGCTTTATTATATATATATATTATGGTATAACCACTTTTTCTCCGTCGATGATGTATATTCCTCTCGCGAGCGAACTGCCATCAATCTTTTTGCCGTCGATGGTGTAGGTGGTGTGCGTGCTCTCTGGGGTATCGTTGGTCTCGTCTATGCCTACCGTCTCATTGTACTTCATGGTCAGACTGCAGTCTAAGTGTCCTCCTCCACCTCCTTGCTTCACAGAGATAGCCAGGATGTTGTCGCCCTCGACGAAAAGTTTTTTCCTTGCATTGTTGAATGTGAATGTGGCGTAGTTGTTGTCGTTCCAGCCAGAATAGGTAATCAGTCGAGTGCCGTTGAGGTAGAAGACGGGGTCTTCGTCATAGCTGCTACGCAGCGTCACGGTGGCACTGGCCATATTCTGTATGTCTTCTTCAGTCAGCGTGAAGTGTCTTCTGACGAGGAGAGGATGCAGTTCGCTAGCCCAGTCGGTAATAAAGAACTTGTTGGGGTCATTGCTGAAAGGCCCCACTCCAGTCTGCCAGTATGTCTCGTCTTCGTTGGCGCTGTACCACATTGCCGAGACAGCCTTGCTGAGGTCTTCGTTCTTGTTGAGCTCATAGTAGAGGCAGGGCCATGGACCGCCGTTGTCGATGTCGTTGAGCAATATCTTCTCTATGGTTATGGTCTGTGCTTCTGCCATTGTGCATATGGCAGTCAGCACCACTATGGATATGTATTGTCTGATGTTCATGGTGATATGGTTTTTTATTTCAGTATCTTCTTGCCGCCTCCGATGTAGACTCTATCTTCACGTTGCTAATCTTGACTTCACCGTCGTTGGCGTAGGCCCAGATTATTGTGTTGTTGTCTACTGTTTTTTATTGTTCCTTTACAAAGATACACCAATGTTCTCAATGTGGTCAATGTCTGATATGGAATTATCGGTCAAAAGCACATGATTTTGTTTAAATGCCAGTAAGATATCGCGCTTGTAAGTATGTCCTATTCTGGATGATTACTGTCCGCTAAACATTCTTGAGTGCATGAATAAACTTAGAGCTGATTCCATTGGCAGGAGTCAGCCCAAGACCGTTATTTGGGTGTCGCCATGCTATCTAGCAATAACCATGAGTAAAAGTTGTCATTCCAGAATCCTTATAACCTCGTCTTTATAGCCTATTACCTTAGCTGACTTATCCCTTTGCCTCAAAACAAACACAATGCCTTATTCCGCGAATTAAGATGCTTCAACTCGTCTGAGCCAAACAACCTGATATTTGCGTTGGAACAGGTTTTACGGCAGGGGAAGAATATAATTCCTGTTTTGCGTTTACCAACCATCCGACTTCGCGTTCTTCCTGATTTCGTCAATGCGCCACCCAAATCAAGATTGGGTCATCCGACATTTCGATTGATTACCATTTATAACAGTGTGCTCAGT
>OBLI01000517.1_pt1 | contig 41174 bp, 70 predicted proteins | sample 1519701 | NCBI WGS metagenome assembly OBLI01 (sample SAMEA3663005, study PRJEB22513) | pig gut metagenome | biome: pig gut; feature: pig-associated habitat; material: faeces | place: France | collected 2012
TCGTGGAATAAATCTACTTGTTCTTGACGAAACTTTTGGCTGCATTGATTCAGTAGGTCAGGAGGGTATTATTAAGATATTGGAAAATCTGGGAATAACTATTTTGATGATAACTCAAAATATCTCTTCTGAGTTCAATAACGAGAATAGAGTTGTGGTTGTGAAAGAAAATGACGTTAGTCGTATATTAAGTTGACCAAAGTTCTTTTCTAATTAGAAACAGTGAAAACTTATTTATAAATGGAAAATAAAGAACGAGCGAAATTTTTTAATCATACCAAAATAATCGCAATAGACCCTGGAAATAATGGCGGTATAACGATTTACTCAGCCAAAGATAAAAGGGTGATAGAAAGTGTAAAAATGCCCGAAACTCCTCAAGAAGTCTTGAATTTCTTGAGGATTTACAGTTTCAAGTCGGTTTGTTATCTTGAAAAGGTTCAAGGGCTACCTGGGATGAGCGGTGGCGGTATGTTTACCTTTGGACGTGGTTATGGTCATCTTGAAATGGCTTTACTATGTTGTAAAATACCTACTGTGGCGGTAACTCCACAGAAATGGCAAAAAGAATTACAATTGGGAAATCGTGGTAATAAAACCACAACCCAGTGGAAAAATAAATTGAAGGCGAAAGCAGAACAACTTTTCCCATATGTTAAGAAAATAACAAAGGCGACAAGTGATTCATTGTTAATTTTGCAGTATGCTAAAATAAAAGAGAAACTATGAAATATGTTTGCAAAAATTCGGATTGTCCTGAATACGGTAAGGAGGTATATTTATCATCAGAAACCTTCAGGTTCAAGAACGGCAATTTGGTAGGAGAACATGCCGAATGTCCTACGTGCGGAAAGTTACGTGAAGAAATAAATCCAAATAAAGATATACCATTGTCGGAAAAGAACATTGGTATAAATCTTTATGACGGAATGAGCATGGAGCAGAAAAGAGAAGTGTTAAAAAAGCGTTCACGTCAACATTACGACAAAGAGATTAAGGAACGTAAAACCGAATTGTTAAACAAAGCAGTAAACGAAATGAGGGATTTACAAAAAGGAAAATTATAATTTCACCATTATGAAGTCATGGCTCAACGTAAGATTTTCAAAAAAGACTATAAGTACAAGCGCAAATTCATAAACACTTGTATAATGCGCATAAGGCACGGAAATAGGAGTGCTGAAACGATAAGGGGATATAAGACATATATCTTCAAGACTATGAAAAATATAGTTACGAAGAATATTTGTAACTTTATCAATTTATTGAATGGTAGTCCGTGTCGTGAAATACCGAGTCATGACGAGTTAATCTCAGAATGTTACATAATCTTTGATAAGTGTCTTGAGGGTTATAAGATAACTAAAACAAACAATTTTTATTTCTACTTCAACAAGGCAATGTCAAGGAAATTCTACAAATTGTATTGCAACGAAATCAATATGCCCATGGAGGAACTATCTACGGAAATGTCGGCAGTACTACCCAGTTTGGCGCATAATAGACACGTTGATACAATGGAGTTATTATTCCATAATTTAGGCTTCAATAAGTTGGAGAGAAAGATTTGTTTGAGTAGGTTAAGAGGGGAAAGGAGTTCAGAGTTTTTAAGGAAAAATAAGAGAGTGACGCAGAAGCAGTACGGTGAAACTCTACAAAAGATTAAAAAGGTACTTATAAAATTGCAAGAACAAAATAAATATTAAATTATGGAATTAAATAACAAACAAAAATTCATAGAGCAAATTATATATCTTGGGTTTATTATTGTTGAAATTTATCCCAATAATATGAACGATGAGAGTATGCTTTTTGTTGCGAATACTTTTGAGCCGTCTATGAAAACTCCCACTGACGATATTCAGTACAATTCGATGGTGGGAATTAACATAACCGATTTTGTCAGAAATACGAGTGTTGTTGACCCAAATAACTTTAAGAGTAAATTTGAGCGGTTTATTCACGATGAGTCAAGAATAGTCGTGAGGATAAATTTTTCAAGAAATATACGTTGGTTCAAGTATTCGTCTAAGTTATGATAAAACCGTCAAAATACCAAAAAGACATATACAATGTATTTTGTGAAACTGAAGAGAATATAAATATTAGTGCGGTGGCTGGTAGCGGTAAAACAACCGTATTGATTCAGTTATTACAATTTATTCCTGATGATAAGCATGCTTTATTCGTGGCTTTCAATAATAGTATAGTCGATGAACTTAAAACACGCATAGGCGAAAGGAGCAACGTAGATATAAGCACCATTCACAGTTACGGATGGCATTCCATACTAAGGAAGTATGGTAATAGGGTAAAGATGAACCCAAATAAGGTTTTTGGTAAAATTGAGAAAGTTATACAAGGCGAAAAATACAAGGACGAGATACCAGCCAAAAAACACGGATATTACTTTTACATAATATCTAAGATAATTGACCTTATGCGTTGTAACTTGACCAATCCTACGATTGATGAGGTTATGAAGATGACCTTGTATTATGATTTGGATGTGTCGGAATTTGAGGCTGAGATTGCGGTTGAAGTCTATAAGGATATGAATAAGGATATGTCCCAATTCGATTTTATGGATATGGTATTCCAGCCTGTTGTTAATCCACACGTAAGATTGCGTAAGTATGATTATGTATTTTGCGATGAGAGTCAAGATTTTTCTCTTGCCCAACAAGAGGTAATAAGAAAGTCTTTGAATCGCAAGGGCAGACTTATAACGGTGGGTGACGAGCATCAGGGAATTTATGGTTTTGCTGGTGCTGATGCGGATAGTTATAATAGATTGTCGGCTTTGAATGGGAAGTCTATAAAAATGCCGCTTTCTGTTTGTTATAGGTGTTCTAAGAATGTAGTTCTTGAAGCGCAGAAAATTGTGCCCGAAATATCTTTTGCCCCTGATGCTGAAGATGGTGTTGTAAAATGGGGAAGTATGCGTGATGAGTTGTCTGAGGGTGATTGGATATTGTGTCGAAATCTAAAACCTTTGGTACAAACTTATCTTTGGTTGATGAAGAATAAGGTAAAATCTAAAATCAAGGGTAAGGATATAGGAGAGGGCATAATAAGCATGATTAGCAAGACAGGAGCGAAAACGCTGAGAGGGATGTGGACTATGCTTGAATTGCAAAAAGAAAAGTTGTTTAACAAATTAAAGAAAAGAGGCATACGTCAACCCAGTCTTCACCCCAAGATGGAGTTATTTAATCAACGGCTTGAAGTTATCGAATGTTTGATGAACGAAGTAGGTAATGTTGAAGAGTTGAAGAATTTAATTTCCAATATTTTCTCTGACGATGTTAAGGGTATTGTATTAAGTACGATACATAAGTCAAAGGGGTTGGAGAATGAGAGGGTGTTTTTCCTTTGTCCGTCTTTAATTCCGTCTAAGTACGCAACTACGGATTGGATGATTATCCAGGAGTTAAATCTGAAATATGTAGCGATAACGAGAGCGAAATCAGAGTTAATATATGTAAGCGATGAAGATTTTAAGATGGACATTTTAACAAGTAATTTCAAATTGAAATAAAAATGGAAGATATAAATGAAAAAGCGGTTCAAGATGAACTGAATAAGTCGGAGGAAGAAATACACGAAACTCCAAGGCAGAGAATACCAGTGCCGAAAATAAAACAAAATAAAAATAAGGATGGACAGTGAAGCATTTTTCTACTTATTGCAATCGTATGATGACAAGGGGAAGAAGATTTTTGCTATGTGGCTAAAATGTAATTCTTGCCAAATTCCGCCAGCAATAACATATAGACCTGAGTATGCGCTAAGGGTATTTACTGAAGCGGAAATCTTGGATTATCAAAAGCGAATTAAAGAATTTGGAAATTGGGTGTCTAAATTTGACTTTAAGATTGTAAAGTATTGGATGAAAAAAGAACAATTATCTTGGTCGCCACCCATAGGTTATGAATTCAAAGAATATAAAGACTATTATGAGAAATAAGAAAGTTAAAGTTTGGGAACTATTTTATAATAGAGCGAACAATAAGAGGTATCAAATAACATCAATAGATAGAGGAAACAGAATTTATCTAAGAGAGTATGACGCAAAGGAGAATAAGGAATTGCTTATGTATCCTTATAAATCTTTTGTTGAAAACTTTATTCCTGACCGTGTTAATGATAACGATATTGTTGCTGGTTACTCTATGGGTAAACTACGATATGTTAATATTGTAGAAGTTAAGAATTATGATACTTGTTTTCGTTTTAAGAAACCTGATGGAAGTAGAATTGCGTTAAGCGTACATTGTAACTCTTCAGGAGTATTGAGTCAATTAGGTAAACGTGACGATGGTGTTGAATATCGTCTTGTTTGGGGTAAAGAAAGAGAGTTGTTTGAGAGAAGAACAAAATATAATAGAGTTTTATCAAACCTCAACAAACTCAAAGAACAAGTACTCAAAAACAGCGGACACGACATCATTCAGGATAAATATAAACTTAACAAAGTAGATAAAGAACTAAAAATGTTGTTAAAAATTTTCAAGGAGGTAAACAATGGATAATAATACACAAGAAGCGTTGGACGCTATGGACGAGTTAATCAACTCAGATGGTACGATAGATTTGCCTGGTTTGGATATAGATACCGTGGCGGAAAACTACGTTGATAAAAAGTATGGCGAGGAACTCAACAAAATCGAAGACAAAGAAGAAAGAGATAAGATGCGCCAGAAATGGGTAGATTATTACAAAAGCGGAGAGGGAAAGTCAATGCTACAATTAGAGATAAATAGTATCAAGGCTAATTTTTCTGCCGCAAAAGACCAACTTACTTATGTAGCGGAGGCAGCGACAAGTTCAGTAGCGAGTAACGCAATCCCAGCCGTTATTACTACAGGAGCGGCAGCCTCAGTAGCCAACCCAGCATACGCTATGATAGAGAATAAGACGAAGAAAAATCAATTGCTATCTATGTTAAAACAGATTGGAGCGTTTTTGGTTAATCTCTTGAAGTCTATTGTGATGATAGCGATTGCGGTGCCTGCTGCTGTTATTGCGCTTATAAAGACTTTGACTACAACGAAAAAGGCTGTAAATTCAATTCCAGTATAAGTCTTGTTAAATTTGTAAAATTTTAAGTCCCGATAATTAGATTTATTGGGACTTTTTATTTTCCCAAAGTTTTATATAACAAAAGAAACATTCAAAGAATTAAAATTATGAAGATAACGCAAGAAAATATTACGGAATTAAAGACAAACGAAATTTTTGTGTTTGGTAGTAATACGAGAGGTTTGCACTTTGGTGGCGCTGCATTGGTAGCCTATAAGAAATTTGGCGCTGAATTTGGGGTAAGCGAGGGGTTAAGCGGTAACACCTACGCAATACCAACGATGTCGCCTGAGGGTAAGCGAGTGACTAAGAAGTTGTTGAAACTAAGTTTTTATAATTTCCTAAAAGTCGTACAAAAGAATAAGGACAAGGAGTTTTTGTTGACCAAGATAGGTTGCGGTATTGCAGGTTGGGAAGTTAAGGATGTTGCCGAAATTTTGTCTTTGGAGATTATGGAATTTAATCTATATTACGGAGGTTTTGGTAAGCATAATTTCCCAGATAATTTAAGCATACCAGAGGAATTTGTTAAGTACCTATCTCATATGTAAGAACAAAGTTTTTATTAGTATAAATCGTAAATTAAAATAGTCATGAATAAAATAGTACAATTTGTAAGAAATTACAACAAAGAGCGTAAGGAAAAGAATGCCAAGAAAGATGCTCAAGCGAGAATAGAGATAATTGGCAATAAGTTTTCTCTGTCTTGTCGTGATGGTAAACTTTTTATCCTTTGTAATTCTACGGCAGTAGAAACTTTATCAGACGATACAACGGTCAAGGAAATTTTACAAAAACTTGACGAAATGAAGAAGTCGGAAACTAATTTTTCAAAGGGTTTATCAACAAAATCTCTTTTATTCTAATCATGAACAGAACGCAAGAAAGGCAGCTTAAAAAACTGCAAGAAAAGATAGACATTGCCAAGCGTAATAATAACTATGTGCAATATCTTGCTTTGCTAAAAGAGCGTGAAAAACTCTTTGCTGTAGAAAGGGTAGAGGTGCGTCAAACGCTAAAAGACGCAATGCAGGACTACACCCCAGAGAAACGCAGGGAAATGACCAAGAATATCATAGTGGCCGTAGTAATGTCGGATATTATGGTGTCTGCTACGATGGATATTGAAGAGCGTTTTAGAAAATACGGCATGTCCTCTGTGCCTATGTTATCCGATATACGAGATACCTGTAATAAGTTCAAAAAGGTCGTAGCAACGATTAACAATGTGCATAATGACCTTTTTATGGATAGGTATATAGAAGTGGCGGATGAGGTAGAAGAAAAAGTTATGGAAACTCTGAAGGAGTATATAACGGAGAGCGTAATGAAGATGGACTTGGTTAAAGAATAATCTATATGGCTATTTCCTTACAAACTAAGAAAAAGATAGTTGAGTATCTTACAAAACAGGGATATAAGGCTACCAATGAATTCAGATACGTTAAGTATTTTGACGGTCGGGAAAAAGGAGAGTGGGAAAGAAATCTCCATATCGACATCGTTGGGATGGGTACTAATAAGTTTTGGGTACAAGCCCAAATCAAGGTATTCCGAAATACTGGTCATATCGACAACAAGATAGTTATCCAGAAAGAGATACACGGAGTTATGGATATAGAGTTTTGGGAAAGGAAGTTAAAACTTACAGATTTTATCAAGAAACATTTTGATTTATGAAACTCAAAGAACTTACTATTGGTGATAAATTTAGGTACGATGGTCACCTTTATGAAAAGTTGAGCGATGCCAAGAATTGTGAAGTTTATTGCTACAATTTTACACATAACGCATCAACCTATTTACCGCAATATTTAGAAGTAAATAAAAAATAACAAAGATATGAAGAAAGAAAGTAATGCCGCTGAACTTTGGGCAAAAGAAGTCGAAAGTTGCGAGAAAAGACAAATGACCGATGACGAAGCAAGGAATTATTTGCAGTTTAGTTTTGCCGAAAGTCGTGGGTTGGACGAGGATGCCGAAAATGAGATAAGAGATTTGTTGGAGAAAGGTCAGGGAGGTATGTCAAGTGTCGTATATAAACGTGCAAAGTACGTTTTGGGTTACGAGATAAGCGTGAGCCTTGCTGCCTTTTTAGGAACTATCTTGGACAACTTTGGTAAAAGTACGATGATGGCGAGTTATCTTTTGTATGTTGCTAAAAAGAGAGGTGTTCGTGTAGTAACTACGAAAGAGTTTGGTATGGTTGCTTTTCCGATGGGTTTGCCTACGGATAAGGAATGGGAGAGATTGTGGACGCTGCAAAAGTTACCGCTTGAAGAACGTGGCGATGAGATTGCTATGGATAACGGATTGGATTGCGGTGTTTGCTTTGGTAGTATTAAGTTAGACGAAGAAAAGTAATTGCGCTATGCCAAAAGAAAGAAAATTAGGAGAGGTTTTCAAAACACCCTGGGGTAAACTCAAGGTAGTAGAAGACAAATCACGTCAAGGAGATTTTTGCGCCTTTGGACCATGTTGTAATTGTAACGCTTGTTATGACGATAGCGAAGAATTTAAGAAAATAGGATATTGTAACGCAAGCGAAAGAGAAGACAACACAGAAGTATGTTTCATTGACGTAGAACTCTATAATGAGGAAACTATACAACGTATAGAGGACTTTAAGCAAGAGTACAATCTCAGCGGCAGGGAAACTCTTAATGAGGTGAGAGATATGATTGCTAATAAGCAGAGAAAGGTTGTGAATAAGGAACTCACACGCTTACTACGTGCTAAGAACTATTCACAGGAATTTATCAACGCTTATAAGTATTGCCGCAACCTCAGCGAGTTAAACGGAATGGCGTTCAAGGGAACTCTTGAAGGTTATATGGTGAAACCTGAGAAATCTAAACTTGCTTATTTTGTCGGTGAAGAGGATGGAATAAGGGAAACTTATATTGGGAAGTTTGCGGTTTTAGACAACAAACTTATCATACTGAATATAACGAGCAAGAGAACCAACAATTTGCCAAGAAAGAGTAATGAAGAATTGCGTTGATTTATCCGTTAAGGAGAGAATATTAAAGTATCTCAAACGAGAAAACTACATACAAGGAAATTCGGATGACTCTTATTACATAAAATTTGAAAAGAAATTCGATACTGGCGATAAGGAGATACAAAAATCAGTAGTAATACAGATTTACCAAATTCGCAATAACAACTTTTTAATAAAGTTACAAGTCAAGTTATTCCGAAATATGGGGTATTTCAAAAGTCAGGATACAATGGCGGAGAATTTGGTTGGTTTTCAAAAAATTGCATATTCCGTTGACGATATAAAGATGTTCGTGGAGAAATTTAAGGTTTTGAGATTTTTAAGAAAATATTTTGATTTGTGATTATGGAAGTTTTTGGTTTAATATGTATTTTGATAGCCGCTAATTTAATTGCGTTTGCTATGATGCAATTAATAGTCTATTGCAATAGGGAGAAATTAAAGAAGTCGGAGGAACTGAGAAAGAAGGCAAAAGACGGTTTTGTTAATTGCCTTACTTGTAAGCATTTTCGTTGTCGTTGTGTAAATGTTGATAAAATTTACTACGAAAACGAATATTGCTATATTTGCGAGTTGAGCGGCAAGATAATGCCGTATAATATAAACGAAGAAAGGACTGAGTTGTTAATTCCTAAGAACTACTGCCCTTTGGTAAATAAAGAGAAAGGAAACGAGAAATGAAGCACTTTGATAACTTATTAAAAAATTGCGATATTCCGCAACTCAAACCAGAAGCATATAACACTCTTATGGAAATGCTTGTCGATTTGAGCGAAACTAATTATAAAACTTTACAAGTTAATTTCCCCATAGGCAAGGTAGTATTTATTCCGCAAAGTAGTGCGAGAGTGGGTGTTGACTTGGCAAGCGGAGAGATAGACCTGAACGATGGTGATTTGTAAAATAATTAAAAGAATAGAGGAACTATGAATAATTTAACAAAAGAAGAAATAAAGGAGTTGAGCAACAAGATGTTTGTCGTATCTAATTTGAGAAATTTGTCGGTTATTATGCCCAATCTTAAATTATACGAAATACACGGAGGTGTTGACGATTGCGAAACGGAAAGTGCTATTTGGAAAGGTGCTGTAGGAATTTGTTTTATGAACCAAACGGAGAAACCTACATCTTTCAGCGCAACGCATTCCTACGGAGCACCGAGCCTGTTCAAACCTACGATGTTTGAGGTTTTGTCGTCTATGCCCCAGGAACTTGTAGAAAAAGTCAGGGAAAGACAATATAACGCAGTAGAAATAATCTACAATGGCTTCACGGAGGATAATAAAGAACACCTTTCAGAGGTTTTTCTTTATGACGTAGGGAAGGTGTTTATGTTTACCAAAGACGAAGTTAAGGGAGAGCCTGAATTGAACCTTAATGTTTTGGATTTGGGTTATTCGAGAGGTAATGCCGTTGTTTTGGAAGTTATTAAGAATATTTACAAAAGCGAATTTTCAACAAAATAAATTTCCGCAATAGGAGTATGAAAAATAAGAATTTACCGATAACCATTACCGCAAGGAAATCTCCAGGAGATAAGAATTGGGCAGCGAAATGGTTAGAGTTGATAAGAAATTGCCGTGCTAAGGTGAAATATAAGGAAGGGTAAAAGAAATATGGAAAGTAAGAACGAAATAAGCAACGAGTTAATTCAACAATACGAAAAAGCGGATGAGAAAGATAATAATTTCTTTGACTTATTGCTGCATTTTAGTTCAGTGATAAGAGAGTGGGATGATAAGAAAGTAGCGGAAGAAGTAAAGATTAACAACACCGCCATTTCTTTCAACCGAGAGCAGATAATCAGTTTATTATCTTTAATCAAAGAAGCAAGAGAAAGTTGCAGCGACAAAGCAGATAAGGAAATAAACCTACTATGGCTCAAATTAAGTCGTTTTTTAGATGTATTGAAAAGAGGGTATTGGTATAAAAACTCCAAAACACTTATTTAATTCAGAACTAAAAAGGAGTGGAGCGGTAACGGTAAAATATGATTCAAAATTATATAGAATTAAAAAAGAGTTCAAGGGCATCCACGAGATACAGGAACGCTACAATCTCTATTTTTATTCTTATATACGCAAACCATAAACATAGAGAAATTCACCGTCAGTCTTTATAATTTACGATAGTCTTGTCAGTATATTATAGGAGTAACTAAGAAGTTGTCCAAAGTTACGAATATAAATATTGACAAGATTTTTAATATTTCCCAAAGCAAAATGAAAGAAAAAATAAAAATACCTACGGATGTTGTAGATAAAACGGAGTATCTAAAATACTACGCTTTTTCCCAGTCCCCAATACTCAGAAACACTATAATAGAAACCTCAGACGGAGGTGAAATAAATATAGCGATGTTTCCCCACTATATTAGGGAGAAAATAAAGCATCTTCCACCCAAGGAACAAGAGTATATAATGGAGCGTAAGTCCCAATACGCCAAGATGATACAAAAGCGCAACGTAGCCCACGGCAAAGCCTACGGAAGAACAGGGCGCAAACGCAAGGACGCACCCCAGGAAAACGTACAAGAAAAGATAGACCAGGCGGTTGAACAAGATATAGTTACGCTTTTGGGCAGAATGTTCTCTATTGCCGAAGTTGTAAAAATCTTGGTAGAGGATAATGGGATAATTGTATCAGCGAATAAGGTAAAGGAAGTAATGGCGAGAAACCTTGTAGCGATAGAACGTGCCCGTGAGGAGTTTAGGAATAAGGTGACGGATGTAAGGCTGTATAATAAAAGACCGAGATTGGAGGAACTGGCGTGGATGTACTCTAAGATGAAGATGCGGTATATTGCCCTGAATTCTACTGAAGCCTATAATGCGATGTTACGCACGTTGGAGCAAATTCGTAAGGAGGCAGAGGGAGATATATTAAATATCAACGGAGCAATAGACGTTAATCTCAACGTAGAACTCCAGGCGCATATACAAAAGGAAATAATCAAAACTATAAATATCAAGGAGATTATTCTTGGGCGAATTGCCGCCAGAATGAACTACGATTGCAAAAAATTAGTTGCGGGTTTACACAATTCCTATTATGCCCAATTCGTACAAATTAGCGGTGAATTTAATCCTGACGCTGAAATGCAATATCCGTCTTTAGTAAACTACGATTTTGGTGAGATAGAAAGGAGAAATGCCGAGCGTGACGATATTACGGAAGTAGAGGCAGAAGAAGTCACCCCAGAGGAACACGACAAGGCTACAAGCATAAGGGAATTGTTCCTCAAGAAAATTCGGGAGCAAAAGAAAACCTATGAGGCACGTACCAGTACGGCTGTAACGGAAGAAGATAATTTTGCGGTGACGGAAGATTTTGCCGAAGTTGAGCGCACGAAATATAGGGAGCGTTATGACCGCAATCCGCAAAAGGAGAAAAGGAGCGAGTACAAATACAAAGACCCAGAGAAGGCAAGGGAGAGTCACCGCAAAAGCATAGCAAAGATAAACGAAAGGAAGAAGAACAAACGCAAGGAGGAATAAAACTATGACCCAAAAGGATATAAGAAACTTGTTCAGTACGGATGAGGCTTTTGAAGATTTTGAGAAAAAGTTTAATCAATCCGCACAAGTACGAAATTTGCGGAATTTAATTACAAATTCCCAGAGAGCGTTCAGAATAGTACAAGCCCAACAACTCCAGCAGAAGTTATACAGGATAGAATACGAAACGGCAAAATCTCTTTTAGACGAAGCAAGGAAGAAAGAAGAAAAACTCAATATTTTCAAAACCAATATACGGAAAGAGGATATTGAGAAAATTCTACATCTTGGGCTTTGTCTTGACGTAATTTGTGATTGTGCCGAAACGTACCTTATGGATATAGGAGATATTTTGAAAAGTTACGGTGAGGGATATTCGTATGACGGTTTTGATGGAGTTAAGAAAGCGTTGGGAGAGGTAAGGAAGCAACTTTCAATATTGAGCAGAAATTCTGATTATCGTAAGTATAATGCTTGGGGTGATTTGTGTGATGAGTTAATTGACGAGATTAAGGAGAAAGCGTTGGAAATAGATAAAAGAACGAAAGAGGAAAGAGAGGGTAATGGATAAAATGTAGTTTGTCTGTGTATTATCTCTTTGCTCTGCTGTTTTATTCTACGATATTATAAAGGTATGGCGATATAAGAATTAAATGTTGTAAAATGCTTAAAAATGAAGTCTGATGTAAAATTCCTATTTGGGATGTATCCTTATGATGAAATTCTATGTAGCGGTATGAAGTACGCTACGGAATTTGGAGAAGTAAGGAGTAATTTTGTACTACTGCTCAGGGGTAAGATTATTGGCTTTGGGTATAAGTTGTGCGATATTCCTGGATTGGGAGGCAAGAGAGTGGTTGAAAGGAATATGGTAGAAGTTGGGGTGAAAAGCGTCAGTAAGTATTTTGAGTTGGTTTTTAAGAAGAACGAAAGAGATAAGGAGTTTGTAAAACAAATATCCAAATTGAAATACTTTGAGGGTAAATTGCCCCATGCCCCATATAAACCGATATTTGAAACGCTTGGCAGGGAGAATGACGGAAGTCGGTATAAGATTTGCGAAAATCCTTGGTATGGCGTGCGTAATAGGGAATGTCGGTACTCTATCAGAAAAGATAACGTAATAGCAAAACTCCAACCTTCAGGAGCAATAGAACACGTGACCATTACGGAATGGGAAAGAAAGTTCAAGAGTAGAAAGGTTTTGGAGCGTAAATTGTTTGAGATAACTAATAAAAGATTTTCAATATGGTAGTAAGAGATAATAATGTAATCTGCGATTATTGCGGAAAAGTCTTATTTAAGACTAATCAAAAAGAGAATGGTCATATAGCATTCCAGGCGAAAGAAAAGGGGTTTGTTATAAAACACATGCTATTCTATGGAGGTACGGAATTTAAGATATTTTGCGATAAGGAGTGTTGCCGTAAATGGTTTGCTGAAAACGTACCTGTAGAAAAATGGGATAACGGTAATAAGGAGGCAGAAAAATTCCTACAAGATATAAAAAGCCCAAAATCCATTAAGGCATTACAAAGAGGAATAGAAGTAATAACAAAATTAGTCGAACATCCAGAACAACTACAAATATTATTACAAAAAGCAAGAGAACGAAAAAAGTAATAATATGAGTAAGGATAAGGGCAAGCCGATTTTTGGCTTAAAAAAGATTAAGACGACAGACCTTTTGAAGGCAAGTCGTTTTGAGGTGGGACAACTGAAATCCTACGTTCAGGAACTTGAGCACAAGGTAGGTGTTCTTGAAAAGGAGCGTAATGGTTGGTTATCTCTTGATAAGAAAGAGCGGAAAGAGAAACGCAACGAGTTATTCCAGCAGCAAGAGTATAAGGAGTTAAGCAAGAAGTTAGAGGAATTGACCGTCAAGTACAAAAAGTTGAAAAACGATTATGATGTACTGCTCTCAAAGTTTATCTATCTGAAAAACTCTTGTGAGGATAAGTAGCAAGAAAACCTAATTGGAGGTAAAATTATGGAAGGAGTTTATGATGGGTTATATACCTATTCTGTTAAAAATTTCTTTGACGGAAAATTCCGTAAATGTAAAATGCGTTGCGAAATTTTGGGAGAAACGGCAAAGAGTTATCGCATAAGACTTGGCGGTTGTTCCGTTAAGCGTTTGTGCGGTGACGAAATTTGGGTAAGAAAGAAATCTATCTTCAGGAGTTATCTCAATAAGTTGAACGGAATTTGCGATATTTACAAATTATCTCCAGCGGTTAATTCTTGTGAGGCTTGCCTCCAAAATTGTTTTAATAAGTTTATTGTTGGCGAAAAGAAAGGTGAAAGATGAAGAAAGTTGAGAAGTATATTATCAGGAGGGTAAGAATTTACCATAAAGATGGAACAAAGGCAAATATTAAGACTACAAAGGAAGTCTTCAATATTGACTCTTATAGGGAGTATCTTATGGCGCAGTATGACGCTGCGAAGGTTGAGTTTATCTACGATACTATTCCAGTAGAGCGTCAAGGAGAAATAAAATTAACAGTTTTAGCAAAATTAGAATAACCACATAAGAGAGATATTTGAGCGTGTTCTGCGCTTAATTCTTTGAATGTCGTGTCCCAATCGTCTGTGAAGATAGTTGGGACTTTTTTATGTCTAAAAGTTAAAATCTTTGGCGGAAAAGTTAAAAATTGCCCCAAAACGTAAAATTTTTGGCAAAATATTTTGCCGTTTGTAAAATTATTCGTACCTTTGTACCAGAAATAAAAAATTTAACATTCAAAGAATTATGAAAACAAAGGAAATAAAAGAGCAACTGACGCTTATGCACAACTTTATGGACGCTGACGAAAGTCTTTGTATGTCTGCTGACATATCCTATGATTACGAAAAATATCTTGAGGATAATTATAAGATTATTGCCGAAAGATTAAATGTAAGCGTGGAAGAAGTTAGGCGCATAGACGGAGAAAATTAAACATGTTCAATTTAGGACAAAGTTATCAGAAATAAAAACAACAAAATAAAAAATCGTAAATTATGGAAAAGACTGTGAATAACGTACAAGAGAACGTAAATGAGGCTATGGACAGCCGTATAGTAAGGATGAACGAGATTAAGGCAATTAAACTCAGTAGCGTATCATCCAAGAAAAGAGTAGCCATTAAGGCGGCAAAAACGCTCATTGACTACATTATGGCTAATTGGGACGATATGGTGAGCCTTGCCGTACCTGCCGTTGACCCTGAAATCCGTGAGACCCAGCCTGAACTTGTGGATATAATAAATTCACGTAGGGAGGAACTTAATCTCAAGAAGAATGAGGAATTGGAGCGTAAACGTAAGGAGGAAGAAGCAGCCGTAAAGGCAAGGGAGGAAGAAGCACTCAAGAAGTTGGCTCAAAAGTTAAAGGAAGAGCCAAAGAAAGAGGACAAGCCGCAATCCCAGAAGAAGTCCCAAGAGCCTAAGAAGCAGAACAACCAGACCCCAGTCGTAGGTAGAGGTCATAAGGTTGAACGCAAAATAGGAGATATTCACCCAAACGGAAAATGGGTATGGGTAGAATACAAGCCAGGAAAATTCGATTGGCGTACCATAGGAAGTCGTGCTCATCAGGACGCTATTAAGAATGGTTTGAAGGGCAGCGGAATTGTGCCCGATAAGTCTTCAGCGGTAAAGACTAAGGAGAAGAAAGGAAAGGCAGCGAGCAAGGCGCAGAAAGAGCCTAAGAAGCAGGAGTCAAAGAAGATGACGATGGAAGAACTTGATAACGCTATAAAGGGTTTGCCGAAGAATGGTATGTCGGAAGCCCAAAAAACTATTATTAAATATATCAAAAAGGGTTACAAGATAACATCTGACCATCTTTTCCTGGAGAGTGCTGACGGTGATAGAAAGTCTATTGTTTGGGGTGCCGTTGAAGCGATAATGAAGCGTATTAAGGTAACGGAAGAAAACTTGCCCAAAGGACTTTTCAAGTAAAGTCCCAAGGGCAAAACCTACCAAAGTTAAACATAACAAAACAGTAAATTCAAATTGTAAAACAAAATCGTAAAATTATGACAAACGTACAAAATCAAAATTCTGGCGAGAAAAAAACCGTTTCTCAGGAAGTCGTAGAAAGTAAGCGTTGCGAATGTTGCGGAAAGGTATTGCCGCTTGATAAATTCCTTGTGTCGAAGAAAGGCAACGTGTTTAAGATTTGTCGGGATTGCGCAACGGCTAAGAAAGTAGCCTCATATAAGCACAACCGCAACGCTAAGAAGCAGGAGGAACAGGAACGTCAGACGGAACTATCAAAGTTCACTCCAAGGGAACTTATAGCAGAACTCAGGCTAAGAGGTTACTCAGGAGAGTTGAAATTCACCAACGTGATAAAGTTGTAGAAAAAATCTTTTCAGCCGTTATTCGATAGCGCAAGCAAAATACGGATAACGGCTGATTTTTATATCTCAAAAGTTAAAAGTTTGGTTAAAACGTAAAATAATTGCCAAAATATTTTGTCGTTTATAGAAAAGTTACTACCTTTGTACCAGAATTAAGAAATTAAGTTTAATAACTCAAAGAATTAAGCATTATGGAAATAAAAGTTAGAATTGCGATTTTAAGCCATCTTTCTGATGCGCAGGAACTCATGAATATAGGTTTTAAGGATAAAGCCTATGACCAAATTACCTTTGCTAAAAGGTTGGTTATTGATTATCCAGATACCGAGAAGTACGTCAGCGAGAAAGAACTCAATGAACTGTGGAGTAAATTGTTTGAACCTAAAAAGTAAGGAACTATGGGAAAAGAGAATTTCATGATAAGTCAGATGCAGCGTATAGCAAGCATAACCTCAGGTCGTCAGAGGGAGTTTTTCAACTTCAAGTTACAGCACGCTAAGGAGGTTGCGCCTGTGTCTATTCACGATGTATTTACCGCTGAAGAAATAGAGCGGATAATGGAAGAAGTAAGACCAGAGAAGAAGCATTGCTTCAAAAACGCAACTCTTATGGCCCAATTGTTTCCCGATGTAGTCTATGTGGAGGGAGAATTTGGAATTGCGGGAGTTATAGGAACAGAGCACGCTTTTAACCGCAGAGGGGATAAGTATTTTGATGTGACGATAGAAATGTGTCTTGGTAGCGATGTAACTAAGGAGAGTTATATTAGTATCTTGGAAGAGGATGATAAAGATGCGCTCACTTGGTTTAATATGGACACAAAAACCTACGGTGCTTACATTCCTTATTACTACGAGAATTTTAACAACGAGAGTCACCGCAGGTTCAAAGAGGCAAAACGTAGGGTTGAGAAACAACTACGTTTAGAGGAACAAGGTTAATTATAACACAAGTTAGTAATCGTAAAATCAAATTGTAAAATTATGAGCAAGAGTGAACAAAAAGTAACAAACGAGCCAACTCAGAAAATCGAAGTTAGGCTTGACGCAAAGGTAGATTTGCGTATTGACGTAGATGGCGTTGTAACGGAAATTAAACCGAATAACGCAGCGGAGGGTTACAGCCTCAAGGAAATGTACAAAATGTGCAATACGGACATTGTAGAGCATCTTTATTTGCCCCAAAATAAAATATTGATAGTAGATGAAGAGGGTGCGCTGAAAGAGGGAAGAAAGATAAACTGGGAGGCTACAAAACTTTTAGCGCAAGTAGTTTTAGCAATAGGGAGAAATCCCAATACTTTTATCTTTGGTAACGTAATGTTAGTTGACCAGAAAAATGTTCAATAATGTAAATGATATAATTTGGGGTGCCTATGTTTCTGAATTTGTAGATTTTTTAGACGAAGTAGAAATAATAACAGAAGAAGTAAAGGCACCCCAAACAGAAGAAATCAAAGTTATCCAATCCCAGGAAATCTTTTCCAAGAAGAAGATTTTTGAAGATACGGATGGAGAGTATGTAGATTTTGTAGAATTGTAAAAATAAATAGTAATGGAAGAAAGAGAAAAATTTTTCAACAAAATTACCAAAGTGCATAGATTTGTACTTGATAAAGTTGAGGCTTATATGGTCGTTGGTAGTGGTGCTTTATACGCTTGTGGTATTCCGCTTGCCCGTGCCCCACACGATATTGACTTGGAAGTAATTTGTTCTGACGCTCAGTGGAAAGTCTTTGAGGCTTTGGCGGAAAGTGAGGGTAATGACTTTCATAAGAACAAGGAGAAAGATTGTGCGTTGAAGAACTTTTTTGAGAATAAGCCTTGTATCTTTAACATTAAGGTTAAGGGGAGCGATGAGAAGATTTTGGTTAATATCTGGAGAGTTAAGAAATTTAACCACTCTTACCTTTGCAACTACTCTATAAAATTCGCAACCGTAGAGTCAACGCTCAAAATAAAAATGCTTTATGGTCGCAAAAAGGATTGGCGAGATTTAACGTATATTATCAAAAACCTGACTCTGCTTGCCGAGCAATGCGATAAGGAGAGTGATTTTGAAGAAGTGTATTAGGAGTATGGAAAGTATTGAGATAACTTATTTCAGAAGTAGTCTTTGCCCTAATATGCTATTTGGCTCAAAGGAGGATGCCGAGAACTTTGACGAAACTCTCAAGCGTTATTCCGAAAGTCCAGAAGCAGAAAAGGAGTTTAGAAAGGCAGCAAGCCAATATCCAAGCCCATACGCAGTAGATTTGGCGATAAAACAAAATCGTTTCCATTTTAATCTTGTTGGCGAACATTCCGATGAACTTATTGCCGCTTGTGAAAATATGACTGGAGGTTATGACGGTTTGGCGGATGATGAGTGTTATATTTGTGCTATGAATTATTTGAATAATAAATTCTACTATGATAAATCTAATAAAAAGAATAGCAAGGCGAATACTACGTCAGGAACTCTTTAATCAGGAACAAGAACGATTGCGCCTGGCGAAAGAGAATGTTTGGATATTTTGAATGATGAAAAAGTTTTTGAGTAATTTGAACTCTTTTATATATCGTAATGGGTTGGATAATGCTAAGGTGTTTGACGATTTGTTACGATATATAATTATAGGGTTCACACGTCCAGGAGCGGAGGGGTTGAAAGATTGGCGATATACAAAAGAGCAGAACGCAGAATTTTTCCAACTCTTTCAGGAACTCTTGCAAGTCATTAAGAGAGAAATAAACGTAAATGGTTGGTATGATGCCTTTGGTACGATTTATGAGGAACTTATAGCCAGTAAGTCAAAACGTAGCAATACTGGGCAATTCTTCACACCGTCTTCACTTTGTAATCTTATGGCTGAAATCGTGTATGGTAAGGAAGAAAAGATTTGCGGAAAGGTGATTAATGATTGTGCCGTTGGTAGCGGTAGAACTCTTTTGGCTTTCCATATCCGTCATCTTGGTAATTACTACGTTGCTGAGGATATTGACCCGATGTGCGTAAAAATGACTATTTGTAATTTTCTTTTACATGGAGTAGAGGGTGAGGTGATTTGCCACGATACGCTTTGCTGTCCTGACTCTTGCGTATTTGCTTATAAAGTAAACGAGGGTTTGAACAATCCGCTATCCCAGTACTACCACGTACCAAATATTCAGGAGATAGATTTTAACCAAACCATTCTACACCGTCAGAACGAACAACGCAAAATTATTAACATAAAGAAGAAAATGCAGGAAAGCGCAGATAAGCACTTGCAGGTGTTCCGAGACATTATGCGTAAAAGTAATAAAACGGATAAGGAAAAGGAGCAGGCAAGGCAGGAAATCAATAAATACAAACAAATAAAAAGAGCGATAGAAAACTATGGAAAAGAAAAAAGACGATAAGACATTTGGAGATATATTTAGTAATATCTCCAATGACTTTCCATTTCTACGAAAAGAATTTGTTTATTCATTAAGTAATCTTAAAATATTGCTGGATGAATGGGGTGTCCGTTGGGCGGTTGTAGGTAGTCTTGCCTTTGTCGCTAATGGTATGAGGATAAGTAGGGATATTGAAGATATTGACGTGGAAGTAGTTTGTAACGAAGAACAGGAGAGTGTTTTCAAGAACTTGGCGGAAAGTCAGGGAGTAGATTTTCACAAGAACGAAGAAACAACGAAGTTCATCAATAGCAAACACAAACCATACATCTTTAATTTCTTTGGAACTATTGTGAACGTATTTGTAGCAAAAGACAAACTTACCCACCCAGTTATCCTTAAACGTGGTGAAATTCCTATTCCGTCTTTGGACACTCTTATAGAGAGTAAGGTACAATTTCACCGTCCAAAGGACTTGCAGGACTTATTATCAATTAGTCAATGGCTTATGTCGAAAATCGTAGGAGAGGAAAATTTGGGTAAGTTTATAGACAAAATCAATATGAACGAAATCGAACAAGTAATAATGGAGGGTAATAAAAATGGATAAGAAAGAACGTATTGACGGACTTTATATGAAGATGGCGTTTATTTGGGCGCAAAATTCTTATGCTATTCGTAGGAAAGTAGGTTGTTTGATAGTTAAGAACAACCGAATTATCTCTGATGGGTATAATGGTACACCGTGCGGTTTTGAGAATGTTTGCGAGGAAATTCCTGAAGAGATTGAGAAGAAATTAGACCATTGGGTTCACAATCTTTCTGATAACTCTATTAGGTTTTATTTACAACAATATCAGGATAACGGAGGAATTTTGAAAACCAAGCCTTATGTTCTACACGCAGAAAGTAACGCGATAACTAAGTTAGCGCAATCAAATAACGATAGCAATGGAGCAACGCTTTATGTTACCGATGAACCTTGTATAGACTGCTCTAAACTTATTATCCAGGCTGGTATAAAGCGTGTTGTATTCTGCCGTGAATATAGGTCGCACGATGGTATAAAATTGCTCAAAAAGGCAGGAATAGAAGTTTGTAATATATACTTTACAGAAGAAACAATAAAGAAGTTACAAGAGGTATGAAATTAGAAGAACTTAAAAGTGGTACAACGGTTATCCATAAAAAGAGTGGAAGAGAGTACAAAATTGCTCACCTTGGTAAATTAAAGTTCAAATGGGGCAATATAAGTCGTTGGGTTAATTCTGTTACCTACGTCGGTCCAGATAAGGTCACGGGATTGCCCGAAAACTTTACAAGGACTTTTACCGATTTTCAGCAAAGTTTTTTAATACAAAAAGAACATATTACAAACAAATAAAATTTAAGAAAAATGAAAAATTTTAATCAGAAGGGTTCAAAGAACTCAATCACAAAAGAAAAGCGTTATTCAAAGTCAAAGTTCAAGAACGAAGCAAAGGCAGAAAATAGCGCACAAAAGACTGAGGCTGCTGCCGAAAAGAAAGTGTTGAATAAGGCTGCTAACTTGGCTGACCGCTTTTATCGTAATAAGTACGAAGAAAATGCCAAGAAGTCTTCAATGACCTTCAGGGGTACTGGTAAGTTAAGGGCGGTTATCCTTACAGCCGCTACAAAACAGGTTAAGGGTTTTAGCGTATTGCCGAAAGGTCAATGCGTAATAGTTGAAGGCGAGAGTTTGGCCGCTAATGTATCTCTTGACCGTCTGCTGAAAGTAAGAGCGCAAGATGGTAGAGTTGGACTTGCTGACCCTTGTGACGTTAAAAGAATGAGTTTTGCCGTGTAATGAAACGCTTTGTTTTATTTTGGGTTTTATTCGCAATATTCGTAGGAGTAATATCTTGTTGCGATAACGAGAGAAAAGTTGAAAGACCTACTCCAGTAAGCGCACAATTCCGACAGCGAATTTACCAAGACCAAAACATAAGAGTTTATCGCAATAGTTACTACCATTTAGATAGCGTTTCATTCGACACCGTAAGGTTGAACCAAAATACTCTTGAGGTTACAAGAGAAAGGGTTGATAACGGATGTGTTGATTTGAATGATTATCTAAGGAGTAGCGAAGATGACGAAACTGATTACAACGCTACGGAACTATCTCCAGAGGAATGGAGACATGTAGAAAGTCTTGGTATATATTGGAACGAAAGTACAGGTTGTTATTGCATAAAATAGAGTTTAGATTTAACCGCTAATTTACCAAAGTTAGCGGTTATTTTTATACTTAAAAGTTAAAATCTTTGGGCAAAAAGTTAAATTTTTATGTTTTGCCAAAAATAATTGATAAAAAATTTTGTAGTTTGCGAAAAAAGTCGTACCTTTGTACCAGAAAAGAAAATTATTAACATTCAAAGAATTAAAATTATGGCACACGTAATAGGAGAAGTTCACCCCAACGGCAAGTGGGTATGGACAGAATATAAGCCTGGTAAGTTTGACTGGCGTACCAGAAAGACCGAAACTCAGGAAGTAGAGGAAAAAGAGGTCATCGCAACGTCACCCAAGGCAAGGACTAAGAAACAGTTCATAGCCGAAACCAACCGCAACCTCACTAAGGAGGAATGTGAAGAGTATTGGAAGATGGGTAAGCAACTTGACCTTTGCGCTTGTAGTACTTGGAACTATCTTATGGGTAGAATTGGAAATTGTAAATTAACAATCGAAAATCGTAAAACTGGGAAAGTTAAGGACTTTGATAAGCATCCAGATTGGCGCCCATTAGGTTACTACTCTTTTAGTACGAGAGGTTGGAGCGGTGAGTATCTGCAAATTGAGGGGTATATCCAGGATTGGTCAGAAATAAGGAAAATAAGCGACACGGAGTCATTCACGGTCACGCTTATGAAACACCCGCACCAGTAATAGAGAATAACGCTAATAGCAACGCTTTCTACCACCTATCAGTAGAAGTTACTTAATAGAGATAGAAAGCGTTGTAGCAACGAAATACAATGTGAAACCAATTAAAATAATTCCGATTATGAACGCTAATTTAATGTTGAACGTGATTGTCGTAGTACTCAACTTTTTCTACGGACGATTTGGTCATTTGACCCTTAAACCCAAGTTTAGGATATTCTGGGTAATCATGTGGTTCATCTTGTTTATGAAATTCGTCATGTTCCCGATATTCGCTTGGTGGGATGGAGTAGTAAGGATGTTGAACTATGTAATTTGGGGATAATGAACGATAGGTTATCTTTTGGCGATAGCCATCCAATTAAGCCCAATAGAGCCTACCAGGATGTCTATTTTGACGGCAAACTGGTAGGTTGGCTTACATCTTCTTTCAAGAACTTTCTCAACCCAATAGAGGAACATTTTGAATCAATAAACCTTAAACGAGAAACGGCTGAGGAAATTAGAGTTGAGGGTCAATCTATTCTTGACTCAGAGGACGATGGGTTTTACCAAATAAGTTTTCAACTTGACCCAGGGAAACTTTATTGTGATTTATATTCCATTGCTAAGAAGATTTGGAAGAAGTCTGAAAAATAGCACCAAAAATTAGTCTTGCTTTACGTGCGTACGTATGCGCTCATATAGCAAGACTTTTTTCTTTTATGTAAATTTGTAATTACAAATTTGAATTAAAAATGAGTGGATAGGGGTGTGTTGTTATGCGAGCGTATGCGAGTATAATAATTCCCCCTATTCAAATTCTCCCCCCTTTGATAGCTGAAAATCCACTTTTCCACTTTCTCCCAGATATTACATAGGAAAATCGTAGCAAAAATGGTAAAAGTTAGAACATCGCAAATTCCTGAAGAAGATGGCGCACCAATACACCAATCTTCAGAAAACTCCCAAAAGGAGGATAAAAGGACATGGATAGATTTTTCTCAGGACGGAGAAGAAAATCATTTTAACAAGATGATAGTTATTGATAACGAATTCATCATGCCCGTCAAGGAGATAGTTAGCGTGGAGAAAACTCAAAGAATTAAGCAGAGTGATTACAACGCTGACGATATAGTGGTCCAGTATGGTTTGATAATTAACAAGGATATAAAGCAGGACACTTATCACCCCAAGGTAAATATTGAATTTTGGTACAATACGGAAGATTTACGTGACCAGCGTTTTAACAGTATGATAGATGTCCTAAAAGACGCAAATTTCAAATTCATTAACATTTAATAACAAAATTATGAACAAGCAAGAATTTTTGAAAAAGGTTGCAGAAAAGGCTAAGATGTCTCAAACTGATGCTAATCGTTGTCTTTCTGCCGTTGTGGATGTTATCGTGTCGGAAGTACGTGATAACGGTGAACAGATTGCTATCCCAGGTTTGGGAACTTTCAAGCAGGTTAAGCGTGACGCTCACGAGGGTAGAAATCCATTCAACGGAGAAAAGGTACAGATTAAGGCAAGCCGTAATCTCCAACTCAAAGTTCAGTCAAGCCTCAAAGTTCAGGAGGACTAAGGACGAATAAGAGAGGATTGGGCAAAATTCTCAATCCTTTCTATTTTTCCGCAAAGTTTATCTAACCAAAAGAAATCAGGTAGATAATATGAAAGCAATGAAGAAATATCCGAAGTTTGTAAAATGCGGAGAAATAGTTAAAAATTGGAGTTGGAATAAGTATCTTCCAAAGCCATGGGAAGTAGGAGAAATTGTAAAAGTCGCACCCGAAGAAGAACAACACTCATCGCAGTACGTTGGTACTCCAGATGAGATATTCCGCAAGACCTATCTTGTAGTTTATCGTAAGGGTGATGACGGAAAATTCTCTTATAAATGCACTGGCGAATTAAAACAGTTTGAAACATTAAAATAAAAATTTACAATGAAAAAGTTTATCAAGAAAATCCTTTTCAACCTACTGCTTACAAAGAAGCAGAAAGAGGTTATCTTCAAGGCGATTGTGTACAGTGAGTACAAGTACCGTCAGCGTGGTAATGTAGATATGGCGGTTAATGTTCATATCGTATTTGATGAGTTATCACCTTTCTTGGGTTTGAAGCAGACCTATACCAGAGAGGAAGTGGATGCCATCGTTGACCGTCTTATGGACGAGAGAAGTGCAAACGAGTCAAAGAACTTGAAGGATGCCTATAATAAGGGTTGTCGTGACGCTATTGAGCGCATTCAGAAAGACCTGAAGAATGGGCTTGTCGTTTCTAAGATTGTCGTGCCTGGCGTTGTGGAAAATTCTGGCGATGGCGGGTCAGAGGAAGACAGCAACGTTAATAACGAAAACGAAGAGCAGGAGGCTGGCGAAGAGAGTGAAGAAAATTCTCAGCAAGATAACTCAGGCTCAGAGGAAGACAACGAAGAAAATCAACAAGAAAAATCGTAATGATAGAAACTTTTTATTTGGTAATACTGGCAACTGTTTTACTTGTCTTGTTATATAGTCCAAGACCGAGTTGTGGCAAAAGTATTTTAGCCGAACAGTATGGAGAGTCAGCAACCCAGCTTTTTATAAAACTTAACACCGTAGTTGGTTTGGTGAAAAATCTTATAGATAGCAGAAGAGTTTACGCTGACCAATTGCACCTTTGGAGATATGCTCTGTACTGAATACGCTGGTTAAAAATTATTTGACTATATAAATGTAATATTAAAGGCATGCCCCAATTCCGCACCTTATCGTTAAATTCTGGCGATGGCGGGTTGGGGCGATATTTTTATAATTTTTCAGAGTTTATAAAAGAAATCGCAAATTTGATATAGTATGATAAAAAGTTTTTATAAGATATACGATTGCGAAACTGGCGGTTTGGATTTTAGAAAAAATCCTATTACCCAGTACGCTTGTATAATTCTTGACCCAAGGACTTTGAAAGAAGTTGACCGTTGGGAAACATTTGTTAAACCTTATAACAATTTAGTTATAGAGGAAGAAGCATTGCGTCACACCATGGTATCTATGTCTGACGTTAATTCGGGAATAAGTCTGAAACGCTTTGTAAGAACGTCACGAGATTTTGATAAGATGCATCAAGTCAAGGGAGCGAAAAACGATGCTGGTAGGTTAGTACCAGTTGGGCACAATATTACCTTTGATAATGGTTTTTTGAGTTATGCCTATAAACTTGAGGGTGAAAACTACTTTGAGTTTGTTTATCCTAATTTTATTGATACTTTCCCATTGGCTAAGATGGCGTGGGGTATTAATGGTGATGAAAAGATAAATCTTTCTGCTTGTTGCGGATATGCTAAAATAAAGATAACGGATGCTCACGGAGCAATGAACGATGTCGAAGCAACCGCAGACCTTTTGAAATATTTTATAAAGAAGTTCAGAGCGAAGAACGGAACTGCCGGCAGCGCATCAGAAGAAGCAAGAGCGATGGGAAGAGAGTTTTTTGAATTCAAATGCGGAGTAAAATAACAAACGAGATATAACAATGGAAGAAAAGAAAGAACTATTAGTTTACGCTACCAGGAACGAGTCAGCGTCAGAAGAGGTTAAATCAATAGCAGACAAGCACCGTAACGTCACGGTTATGCGTCTGGACAGTAGGTTACTGGAAGATTTAGAAAAGAGCGGTAGCAAAGAGAATAAGGAGCGTATCACACTTGAGGAATTTCTCAGCAGCGAGGATAATAAGAAGAATGCTGAAGAAAAGGCATTGACGCTTTGGGGTATTGTTACGAATAATGCTGATTTGGGATTAAGCAAGGAAAGAGTTTTTACAAAAACGGAAGTGGTCAAAAAGACAACTCTTTCGCACAAACAACTCAATGAACTTATTGAACTTTTATCTCTATTTGGCTTTGTGGAAGTTATAGAGAAAATAAAGTTCAAGTTTGTATTTGATGAGAATTTAAGACGAGCGTCAGCATTGGCGGATATAGTCATAGAGTTGCGTCAATTGAGCGTTCAGGTAGAGCGATATAAATTATTGCACGACAAGGATAACCAAGATGAGGTTATGCTTAATTTACGCAAAACCGTAAATGAGATTTTGTTCAAGGATAACGAGGGTGAATAATTCGGTTCACCCATTTTTCGTTTTTGGAGGTAGATATGAATGTATTACAAACAGATACTCTTAAACATTTAGACATCAATGGAGTAACGTCATTATTTAGCGTATCTCCAATGCACGGTGTTGAGTGTACGAGAAATCTTGACGAAATAATTTCCACGCTGGACGATAGAGCGATTTTGGAATTATATGAGGGTGGTGGTGACGATATAGATAGAATGATAGATGGCATGCTGACCGATGTTTATCATACTATCTATACAGGAAATCGTGATATTGATTTTATGCCAAAATATACCGATAAACTTTCAGAGAATATCGAAGAAATTTTGCGTTGTAATAATCTTACTTATTTTATCACATCGGTATTGTCGGACTTTCAAATGTCTTGGCATCATATAGAATGGGGAGATTTAGTTCATCACCATAATAAATTATGTATTGAGGCTGCACGTGACCACGGAAAAAGTTACTATTTCTCAAACGCATATCTCATATGGCAACTTTACAGATACAGCAAGCCTAAGATACAACAATACTCACGCAGACCTTCAAAGAGCAATAGCAATCGTGGTTTTCTTTTTTCATTTTCTTTGCAACAAGCCGTTGACCTTATAGAGATTTTGAAGGGAACTATTGAAGGAAATGATGAGTTGCGTGAAAGACTTATGCCTGCTAATAATAAGGATGGAGCGTGGGCAAGCACTAATATCGTATGCAAGAACGGAGCGAGATTAACAGGAAAGGGTTTTGGGTCATCTGTACGTGGTGCTCACCCTTACTACATTGTAGTAGATGATGGATTAAAAGATAACGTCATCTACAGTCAATTACAACGTCAGAAAAGCATTGATTATTTCCATTCGGTTATTATGAATATGCTTGTCCCTGGCGGTCAAATAATAGTCGTAGGTACACCGTTTCATGCCAATGACCTTTACGGAGATTTGAAAAGCAAGAAAGGATGGTTTGTAATCGAATATCCTGCAATTTTCCCAGATGGTAGAATACTTTGGCCGCAACGTTGGAATTTCCGTGACCTGATAGATAAGAAGAATACGCAAGGAAACATTATATTTAGCAGGGAAAATCTTTGCCGCCCAATTGTTTCTGACTCATCAATATTCCCATTAGATATTCTGAAAAGAAGTCTTGTGAGAATGGAGAATTACACTTTGGTTAGAAATAGGGATGATTTTCCTATGAAATTTCCCAAGGTAGTAACAGGTTCAGATTTTAGTATATCAAGTTCAGTAGGAGCAGACTTTTATTGCTATGCTACTTTCGGTGTCGATGAGGAGAACTCTATGTGGCTACTGGATTTACAGTTGGGTAAGGGCAAGAAATATGATGAGCAATTGCAGATACTACGAGGTATTTATGCGAGGTTTCATCCAGATGTAATGGTATTTGAAAGTAACGTATTTCAGATGATATTCACGGAGGGTGCTGAGAAATACGGATTGCCCGTTGTGCCACATAATACTGGAGTTGAGAAAAACGATTTGAGTAAGGGGTGGTGCGCTTTGGCTATAATGTTTGAACGAAGTAAAATACATATACCTATTGGCGATAAACATTCTCAGGAGATAAAGGACATAATATTTGACCAATTAGGTTCAGTAGCCTTTACCGATAAGAATGGAATTTCATCAGTAGGAAGTCATGATGATATTTGTTCGGCTTTTTGGCTTGCTTCACTTGGAAGAAATCTTACTACTACTGGATTCAAATTCAGTTTTGTGTAAGAGATTTTCAAAGTTATATACTATATCAAAAAACAAGTCGATAAATTTCTAAGAGGAATAAGGTTTGTGAAAATATTATTCCTCAAAATGCTGGAATGGCGGAATTGGCAGACGCTTCAGACTTAAAATCTGATGACCATTCGGTTGTGTGGGTTCGAGTCCCATTTCCAGCACAAAGTAATAAAATTAAAATATTTCAAATATGGACAAAAAAGAATTGGAGAAAATTATCGAATACGGCAAAATGAATGACCTTATGGACCATTCGTTCAAAGAGGTTTTTGATTTGTATTCAAGTCGTGCTTTATGCGTCAAGATAGTAAATAAATCAATAAACCCATTGCCAGAGTATAAAACATTACAAAGTGCTGGAATGGATTTACAGGCAGCGTTCATTGAAGGCGATGGTAAATTGTATCTACAACCTGGCAAAAGAACTTTAATCCACACAGGACTTTACATTCAGTTACCAGTAGGATATGAAGCGCAAGTTAGACCACGTAGCGGATTGGCGTTGAAGTATGGCGTTACGGTACTTAATTCTCCAGGAACTATTGACGCAGATTATAGAGGTGAGATTTGCATTATTCTTTACAATTCTGGCGATGAAACATTTGTCGTTGAAAATGGAGATAGAATTGCTCAGATGGTTATTGCTAAGCATGAAAAGGCTCATTGGATTTTAGCCGATAATTTGGACGAAACTGAAAGAGCGGATGGCGGCTTGGGACATACTGGTGTAAAATAAAGGAGGAACGAGATATGTTTGTTAATACGAATGCGCTTGAAAACCTTACTGACTCATTAGTTCAGTCTTTACGATTTAATGACCCTACGGTTGATTATCCAGAGGTAGAGAAAGCAAAGGAGGATGATGGCGTTATTGCTGAATGGTTTTATCCTATCTATGCTGAGAGTAATGAGTTTTCTGAATTATCCGCAATATATATGTACACTAACCAAGAAAATCAGTTTGAAGAAATTAAAGAACTTATGCTTGGAATAGGTATGACCGAAATGAAGCACTATGGCAAGATTGGTGAGATAATTAAAGCATTGGGAGGTAGAGTTCATCAGCGATATAACAGTAAGAACGTCACCATAGGTAAAACACCGAGAGAGGCATTGCAAACAGCCTTTAATGGTGAGGTTAAAACTATTCAATTCTACGATGAACTGCGGGACAAGATAAACGATGTTAAGAATTCATCAAAATCTACCACCACTATTGAGATTGCTCTCAAACTAATAGAAAAGTTGAGAGCGGACGAAGTAGTACATCAGCAACTCTTACAGGAGGCAATGACGAAATTTCCTGAAGAGGAAGAACGTATTGTTGAAAATTTATCTTAAAGGTTATGGCGGCTCATATTATACCAAAGAAATTTAATGAGGATGACTTTACAGAAGTTAATCACATTCGAGCAATGGAGGAAGAACTTTCAGACCTTGTAAAAAGATGCGATGGTTTGAGTGGTTTTATAAATAGTAGTGAATTCAAGAAAAGAATTTCTGATGAGGAACTTCAAGAATTAACAAAGTCGCAACTAAGAGCAATGAAGGAATATCGTGATATTCTTTTCAAGAGAATAAGAATGTTCAAAAATGAAAAATGAGCATAAGTTTATAAGCAAGTTAGTCAAGGACATTGAAGACAAATTCTCTGTCCTTGCTTATGCTTATATAGATGGGAACGAGCCAAAGACGCATATTTGGTGGATGGTTTGTGTTGATAATTACTCTTTATATACCAGCAAGGAGTACAAGGAATTTACAGAGCAAAAAAGAATAATCTTCAAGAAATTAGATATAAAGGTAGTTTTTTGTTATAGGAGTGCGCTTGAGCCAATATTAGTAGATTTGGCAGCGAAAGATAATTTAATAATGAATATATGATAAAAATTCGCAATAACATAATTCCGTTTAAGGGATATAAGGCAATAAACATTTGTGGTATTTTGTTTATTAGAAAGGAAGTAAATATGACTTGGGTGGATTATAACCACGAAAGAATACACACCAAGCAAATGCAGGAAATGTTGTATATATTTTTCTATCTTTGGTATTTGATAGAATGGATTGTAAGATTGTTCCGAAAGGGCAACGCTTATAGAAATATATCTTTTGAGCGAGAGGCATACGCAAACGAACAAGGCGGTCAGTATTGCCAAAACAGAAAAAGATTTGCTTGGTTTAATTATCTATTATATTAAAATTCCCTTTTATAGGGAATTTTATTTTTGCCCAAAATAAAACTGCCCAAAGTTTTATATAACATAATCAATTAAAAATATATAGTTATGTTCAAACCCAGTAAATATCAAAAGGCTGTTTACACCTACATTCTTAAAGGTAAGGGTAATGCCGTTGTAGATGCCGTTGCGGGCAGCGGAAAATCTACTACAATAGTTAATGCGCTGAAAATAATTCCGAGTAATAAGAGCATTTTATTTTTGGCGTTCAATAAGAGTATTGTTGAAGAGTTAAAGAGAAAGATTGGTAATTTACCAAACGTAGAAATATCAACACTACATTCTCTTGGTGCGAAGTCTTGTATGCGTGCTTTGCATTGTAAGATTGAATCAAGTAAGTATCAGAAATATCTTTCTCAGAAGTTAGAGGATGGAGTGTTTGAAAGTCTAACGTATAGTAGTTTGTCTAATGTAGATAAACAGACTTGGCGTAATAATATCCGAAAGTTGCTTGATTTGGCGAGAGTAAATTTGGTTGAAGACCAGAAGTCTATTTTTGACCTTACTTTCAAGCACGACATAGACATTGTCGATAACGAGATAGAAGTTGTAATCAGTTTGATGCAATGGGGAAAGAAAAATATTGATGAGATAGATTTTACCGATATGATATATTTCCCCAATGTACTCAATATACCTACGAATAAATATGATTGGGTGTTTATAGACGAATGCCAAGACCTTAACGCAGCCCAGAGAGGATTGTTTTTGAAGTGTATTAAGCCTAATGGTAGATTTATTGCAGTTGGCGATGAACGTCAGGCAATATACGGTTTTTCTGGAGCGGATGCCGATAGTTTCAGGAAGTTGAGGAATTTGCCCAATACCGTCAAGTTACCGCTTTCGATATGCTACCGTTGCGATAAGGATATAATTGAATTGTCAAAGAGTATAGTGCCATATATTCAGGCAAGACCAGACGCACCCCAGGGTACGGTGGCAAGAGATTGCTTATTGGACGATGTTAAGGATGGCGATATGATACTTTGTCGTATTACAGCACCACTGGTTAATCTTTGTATGAAATATATCTCTAAGGGTGTTAAGGCATATGTCAAGGGTAGAGATATTGGTGCCAATCTTTGCAATATGATAGAGCGGACGAATGAGAAGAGTATTCACGCTGCTATTGAAAAGATGAATAGAGAACTTGGCAGGATAATAGGAAAACTCATAGCACAACATATCGTAACAAACGAGAAAGAAGCAACCGAGCATCCAAAGTACGTCAACTACAAAGACAAGGTAGATAGCATTGAAGAGATTGCCCAGGGTTTGGAGAAATCTGCTGACGTGATTAAGCGTATTAATGATATCTTTGCAGATAATAACGGAGAGGGAATTTGCCTCAGCAGTATTCATAAGTCTAAGGGATTGGAAAGCGACAGGGTGTTTGTTATTAGAGAGGATAAGATGCCCCTGAAAGGTTGTATGGAAGTAGATTGGATGAAAGAGCAAGAACTCAATTTGATATACGTTTGCTATACGAGGGCAAAACATTTCCTTGGATTTATACCAGGTATGTTCTAATTGCACATTTCCATATATTTTTAATTGATTTAGAAAAGTGGCGGTTTGAGAAAATAGCCACTTATTTTTATATCCCAAAAGTTAAAATATCTTGGTGAAAAGTTAAATTTTTGGTAAAAACCAAAAATAATTGACAAAAAATTTTGCAGATTGAGAAAAAAGTCGTACCTTTGTACCAGAAAAGAAATTATTAACATTCAAAGAATAAAGATTATGAAGACAAAAGAAACAAAGAAGAACGATTGGAAAGGTATCATATTTATATCGTCTTTCCACAGAGGTAGCGAAACGATATATGCTGGTACAATAGAATATCTTATTGAGCGTACATTCGGATACACTCTTGAATGTGGTCACTCTTGGAATGAAAAGATAAATCCAAGACCAAAGACAAAGAAATCTCTGGTTAATGCCCTCAACGCTTCAGCAAATGAATGTCGTAGATATAGCGATTTTTACGAATTGAGTACTAAAGATGCTTTTATTGCCGCAGGCGGTGTTTTAGATGATAATAGACACGGTTGTGTGTCAGTGAAGAAATAATCTAATAACAAAGAGATATGAACGTATTACAATACTTAAAAGACAACTACGTTTCCATCATAGTCGGTGGTGACGTAGTTGAAGAAGATTGGAAGAGATATGCTGAAATTTGTAAAGACTGCAAGTCAGCAAGAGAGGTTGATGAAATGGTAATGTTCCAGAGTTATTACGGAATAAATTTGCCAATAATAAGAAGTTGTGATGCAGATAAGAATAATGTTCAAATTGTAAAATAAGATAGTTATGAGCGACAAAATGTCATTAGAGAAAGTTTTACGCAAATTGGCGAAACTGAAGAAACTCTACGAGGGTGCCAAGAAAATCAATTCTGAGGGTGAGGCTAATAATGCCGCAGTACTTATTCAGAAGTTACTCACGGAGTACAACCTGACGATGGATGAAATCGAAACGGAGGATGAGAAGAAGTCTGATTTGATTCACGAGCAACTTTCAGGTTACGAGTATAAGAGCATAGGAGGATATTGGGAACTCATGCTCACCCAGGTGGTTTGTGATTATAATTTCTGCCGTTGCTTTAAGTATGGCAATAGTTACAAGAATATTCTTATCATAGGCAGCAAGGACAATATAGAGAATTGCAAATGGCTGGTTAAATTCCTCAAGGAAACATTTGTTAAGTTGTCCAACGTCAGATATAAGGAGTATTGCGAGAATAGCATGATGCTCAAGCAGCCAACTAAGGATAAGTTTCAAAGGAGTTATCTTATGGGTTGCACTCAAGGTTTAAGGGCAAAGTTTAAGGAAGAAAAGGAAGAGCGTGAGAAGGCAGAGAAAGAAAAAGCAAGCCGTATTACAGCACTCACCGTTAGGAATAATGAGGCGGTTGATAAGTACGTTGAACAACAGTGGGGAGGTTACGGCAGCGGTCGTTCTTTTAGTGTTAAATACGATGTAGCAAATGCCATGGGAATAAGGGATGGTAAGAATACAACTATAAATAAGCAGTTGAGGGGTTAAGTAAACGTGTGTGAATAAAGTTAATACTGCATGAAATTTGGTTATTAGTTTTTAGGTTGAAAAGATTGCAATTTAGGATGACTGACGCTGATAGGGTGTGAACTTTATCAGCGTTTTTATATTTAGTAATTTATAATACATATAGAACAAATTAAGTCATGAATATTCTTTTTGATGGTAATTTCTTATACCACAAGACATTTAGCGTTTGGTCAATGTACTACAACGATAGAAAGAAGTCTGCGGAAGAAAATGAAAAACTATTGATTGACGCTTTGAAGGATAAGGAAAAAAGACAAGTTCTTATCCGTAAGTTGTTAATTGATATGTGCGCTGCTATAAATCGTTTTAAGGACGTGAAGAGAGTAGCGGTTGTAATAGATAGTCATTCGTGGAGATACGGCTTTTACAATGACTATAAGTATGCCCTGACGAGAGTAAGGGGTCAGTATTATAAGTATTTCTTAAATATGCTTGATGAGTTTGAGCGTTTTTTAAGAAAGAGAGGTTTTATTGTTAGTAGGGTTATGGGTGCTGAGGGTGATGACCTACTTTACATTTGGAGCATTTATTTTACTACGGTTCTTGAAGAAGATTTGGTAATCATCACAGGTGATTCAGATATACGTCAACTTATTTCAGACAAATGTTCTTTGTTTTGCAATAATTCTAAAAATCTAAAATTCTTTTGCCATAAGAGTAGGTTTGTTGAATGGAATGAATACTTTGATACCGATGTTATGATTGAGGCTGTTAATCCTTATGAGATAATGTTATATAAGGTAGTTATGGGCGATAAGTCGGATAATATTGATAAGTTGCGTAAGGGGTTTGGAGAGGCAGCATTTACGAAGTTCAAGCAGAGTTTTGTTATGCCTACGAGTTTTAATGATAATAAGACCTTACTACAACAGGCTGAGTTTATATCCCAGAAATTTGTAGATTTTACCAAGATGAAATACGAGGAAGTTCTTGGTAAGGTTTTATTCAATCTCAAGATGACTTGGCTCAATCTATCTGTATATAATGAGCAGAATTTCTTATATGAGAACGGAAAGAGTTTGTTAGAGAATATGCTTGACGATGTTTTGAGAAACAAAGACAAGTATAAGTATAGTAAACCATTTACACTGGAAAATATTTATGGTGATATTATAAAATAATAAATTATGACAAACGTAACAGAAACATTTAGAAAAATGAATGCTCAAAGGCAAATCAATATTTTGAAATCCTTTGGAGTTGATTTTGAAAAGGCGCAAGAAACGCACCAGAAGGAATTTAGCGAAGAGCAGCAGCGCATCATAAAAGGACTTTCAAGCGACAATCCATTTGAGCGTGCTGCAGCCGAAGAGGAACTCAACAAGTCTGAAATGTCTGACATTGAGAAGTCGGATATTATGGATGCTATCTCTTATAGCAGTGAGTTCAAATTCAGCAAAACAGGAAAGGAAATCATTGAGAAAGTTAAGAATGTTATCCTGCCTAAGAAGAATGCTGAACTTGAGGCTAAGAAGACAGAGGCAGACAAGTTACTTTCGGATTGCGGTGACGCACCTACGGCATCAGTTTGTCGTTACTGGCTTAACTCTTTCAATCTTGATTGCGGTTATAAGCGGTATGAGTGGCACGAATGCCGTCAGGAGAGCAAGGCAGAAATCTATGACTCTTTGTCTTGGGAACACCAAGAGCAACAGCCGAAGGCAAATTGCCCCAAGACGGAGGATGAGGCAAAGGCACGTTGTCAGTACAATGATGTTGTAGAGATTATTTGTCGCATTATGATAGATATTAAGGCTTGTCAAATTCTTATCAATAATCTCAAGGAGAATGAGACGATTAAGATGACACCTCAGCAACTTTGCGTCTTTGGTTTTGAATGATAAAATCTTACATATTCTATTCTTTTAATGTCCTGTAAATTCTATGGTAATTTACAGGATGTTTTTATATCTCCATAGTTTATAATAGAAATAGCATTTATATGAAAATTCATAGATATTTTAGACTTGGAGATATAGTAAGAAATGAAGAAGTTTGGGGCAATAAGTTATTCGTCATTCATGGTTTTGGCGGTAATAGTTACTTGCCTGAACTTTATGTTCATCCATGGGGAAAGGAAAGAACTGTTGGAAATTCTTGCAATTTTGATGCACGTGTAACAAAGTTATTTTCTTTCAATAAAAGACCGTTACGGAAGTTGAATACAAAGTTATTGTTGAAACTTGTTAAAAACGGTAATGAGGATGCTAAAAGGGAATTCATTGTTAGAAATAGAAAAAGATAAAAATTATGTTCGAGAACTACAGTTGGCATAAAGACTTGCCGAATGAGGACTTGGAGGTTTATGAGCCTCACCTCAAATTATTTTTTGAAACTATGTACGAGCGTCAGATGATTTGGAAACGCAGGTTTTTGGAGAACAAGCCTATGCCTTGGACCAAGAACAAGATTTTTCAGTCATCTAAATTTACCAACGTATATAGGGAACTTGATAGAAACTCTCAGTGGCAAATCAAAAACATTCTTCTTGACGATAAGTTGAATTTGAAGAATTTGATTTGGAAGTTGATGGTATTCCGTTTCTTTAACAATCCTGAAACATTTACGTTTAATCCTGCTGGCGTTGGTTTAACAGGAAATCTATTTGGCGAAACTGAGGTTAAGTCTGGACTTGCTCAAATTCAAAATCCTGATGAGTTAATCTCTGCAAGTAAATGGCGCAATGGTATTCCTGATTTTGATGAGTATGACGAGGACGAGTTCAGCCGTTTTATTGCCGGCATTCGTGGCAGTGGAAAAAATCCTTACACCACCGCTTACCTTATTAACAGTCAAGCAACGCCAGGACAACCACGAGATTATTGCTATACACGTGTCGTCATACCCACTCTACACGAGCGTATGGATGAATTGATTAAAGTTGTTTTAACGGCAAAAACTCCTGAAACTATTATAGAGTATTTGAAGACTTTACCTGCGGTTGCTGATTTTATTGCTCATGAATTTTATCAAGACTTTACTTACATTCCGAGATACACCGATAGGAAATTCATGAAGTTTACCCAAAACGATTTTACCAACGTTGGTCCAGGTGCTTCAATTGGCATTCGTTTAATCTACCCCAACCTGAAAACTATTAAGGAGCAGAAGCAAGCGATTTACTGGTTGCGTGATGCCGCTGAGGAACAGCTCAGTAAAATTAGTGGGGAGAGGGGTGAAAACATGCCTTATCTTAATTGGGATAAGGAAAATAAAAAGTATTACATTGGGGATAAATGCAACATTACTCTTCATCAGGTGGAAATGTGGCTTTGTGAATTCCAGAAGTATTGGAAGATGATGATTGGTAAGGGTAAGCAGCGTTCAAAATTTATTCCAAAGACAAAGGAGATTATTGTAAAATGAAATACAAGAATTTTAATGAACGAGTAGAAGAAGATGAATTTGATTATTATCAGGTTCTTGTTTCTGAGTTAGATACATCTTTACCCAGGATGAAGTTTGTTTCAGATAAAGATTTGAAGGATGCTTTTGAAATAGAGCAATTCAATAAGTTCTGGAATAATGTGAAGAGTAATGAAGCGGTCGTTGTAAGCATAACGGATAATGCCGATTTATACGAATTGAATGAAGAGTGTATCTTGATTGTGTTGATAGAGAATTTAGGCGAGAAACTTGTTGTTTTCGATATACAGGATGGGAAGAAAATTGTTAGCAAAATTCTGAGTTCTGAATAAATTCAATATTACATTGGCTTATAAATTATTTGAGTAGTGGGTGGTATAATGTTCAATTACCACCCATTCTCAATTATAAAAAGATGAATATTTATAATAATATGTTTTCGGATGAATTACGCTAAGCAGTTACAAATAATGGATTATGCTCAAAAGAAAATGGAAATAAAACGAATGAGCATAATCGAAAAGGCAGTAAAGTCAGACAATCCTGACGATATTATTGCCGCTACAAAGGCTATGCAGAAAGTCTCAGGAGTGAACAAGAACGTATCTCCAGTGAAGGCTTTTTTCATAGACCCATTGGACTTTAATTCCAATCTTGGTTATAAGGATAAGACATTCACGTTGACTTATTCTACGTTGAGGAAGATGGCTGGTGTTCCGATAATAAACGCCATTATCAAAACGAGAAAAAATCAGATTGCTGATTTTGCAGAGCCTCAAGCGGATAGGTATTCAACTGGCTTTGTTGTTCGTAAGAAAGTGAAGTTGGGTGACGGAATAGAAATGAGCGATAAGGAGAAAAAGATTGCCAATAAGATAACAGATTTTATACTAAATTGCGGCAGAGAAAGTTCATGGACTACGGATGACTTTGATACCTTTATTCGCAAGATTGTCGATGATAGTCTTACATATGACCAAATGACCTTTGAGTGCATAAGAAACAGAAAGGGAGAGTTGGAAAGATTTTTAGCAACTGACGCTTCAACTTTTCGTTTTGCTGATTGTGCATTTAGGGAAGATTATAACAACCCATACTTTACAGGCAGGGGTGGTTCTCTTTGGTATAATTCAATGCCGCTTGATAACTATCACGAGATAGATGGCTATCTACCTCAGTATGTTCAAATATATCAGGGTGCTGTTGTAAATCAGTTTTATCCGTGGGAATTATGCTTTGCCGTAAGAAATCCATCAACTTCAATTTACTCAAATGGTTATGGTACGAGTGAACTTGAAGAACTTATCAACGTAGTTACATCTATGTTGTGGGGCGATGAATACAACCGCAGGTTTTTCTCTCAGGGCAGTGCTCCAAAGGGATTGTTGAGGGTTAAGGGTAATATCAACGAAACCGCACTACAACAGTTTAAGCAGCAGTGGCAAGCGATGATAAGTGGCGTTATGAATGGTTGGAAAACTCCTGTGGTTGAAGCCGATGTAGATTGGATTGACCTTCAGAAGAACAACCGTGATATGGAATATTCGTCTTGGATGGAATATCTTATCAAACTTTCATGTGCCATATATTCAATAGACCCATCAGAAATAGGTTGGGACATTAGTCGCAGCGGAAGTAACAGCGGACTTTTTGAAGCATCGCAAGCAGAGAGAATACAAAACTCAAAGGATAAGGGGTTGTATCCTATGCTAAAATTCATCCAGAGAAAAATCAATAAGTATATTGTTGAGCCTATTGACCCCGATTTTGAATTTGTCTTTATGGGAATGAACGGTATTACCATAGAGAAAGAGTTGGAAATGGACATAAAGAAAATGTCTAATTTCCAAACTATCAACGAAACAAGACAGAAGTGGGATTTGCCTGAACTGGAAGTTGAGGCTGGTGATGTTATATCAAATTCCGTATTTTGGCAGGCATACTCTCAGGAGAAGCAGCAACAAAATCAACAGATGCAAGGAGGATTTGGAGGCGGTGATGAAGGTGGAGCCGAAGAAGATGGTGGTGACTACGAAAATCCATTTGACGCTTTCGTTGACGAAGATGAGGACGAGGATAATGAAGAAAGCGGAAACGATGAAGGTGAAAATCCTTTTGATGCGTATGCTGATGAAGAGGATGAAGAAAAGGCTGAAAACGATAACATATTTGTAAAGGCATTTGAAAATTTCTTGAAAGAAGAACAAAACAAAATTCAATAAGATATGAATGAAAGTAATACAAGCAACGTTGGTCAGGTTACTGGACTTTTTATAGGAAGTTACGAGCCAACGAATAAAAATCTCATATGGTACGATAACACACCTAATCAGATGTGTCATAAGGTTTATGATTACAAGACTAAATCTTGGGTTGCTCTCAATCCAGTAATCGTAGCACCCACCACTTATTCTGAAATCGTAAATAATGCGAAGAAGAACGGATTGCCCATAGGTAAGCATTATCAAATTACAGATAAGTCTAATGTTCTTGCTGTGTCTATCTCCAAAACTAAAATTTGGTATGTTGATACGCTGGGGAATATTCTTATTGATGATTTGGGTACTAATATACAATATCATGTTAGTAGTTCAAACCTACTTATTGATGATATAAACGGAGTGTTCGATACTAAGACAAACAAACTCATATTCCAGTTCACGGAGTCAGACCCTGATTATGATAATGACTATGTTCTTGGAAAGAAGAAAAGCGGAACAAGTTGGTTTTTGTCTAAATTCAAAATATCATCTTTTCTTTCAAAAAATTCTGACAATGCTATATCTTGGAACAGTGGATTTTTCTTCAACTTCAAAAACGCTATAAGCAATATATTAAACAAGGCTGGCGGTATTGTAGGTTATGATAAGTATAACGAGGAAGTGACGAAGTTGAACACTGCCATAGGAAACGTATCAAAGGAAAATCAGAATATTGTTAAAAACGCCAGTGATTCAATAACAAATGAAACTACTGCTAATAAGATATATGAAAAGGCAATTCCAAAGAACATAGATATATCTGTAGCACCTACGGATGTTCTATTGGGTGATACTTTGTTTAATATTCTTTCCAAATTCCAACGTTGGATAAATAGGTTTAAGTATGCCGATGGTATTTTCCTTTCGAGAAGTTTTGCTGACGCTAAGAACAAGCAATATATAAACAATAATGATACGGTTAATTCCGCATTTCAGAAAATTCAATACTTTCTCAAAAATCCAACAACCGTAGGTACTCTGCCTTCAAATTGGAATACAGAAGCAACAGTCAGAGACCCATCTAAGGAAACAAGCGGTTATGGAGCATATGAGTATGACGGTTTTCCTGTTCCTGGTGATACTATCTTTTATGCTTTTGCTAAGATAGTAGATTATATGAAGGGTGGAGGTAAGTATGCTATACTTTCAGAAGGTTGGAAAGAGGTAAGTTATAGCGGTTCTGTTCCATTCCCCAAGGCAAGTAACAGTATTGATTATGCCGTTGCTTTAATTGTTGCTAAATTGAAACAATTAGGAATTATAGAATATGGAAGATTGCGTGATAACGCTACAATTGGCAATAAAACAGATTTCAATATCAATTCAGGTTCTCTGAACCTGAATCAAAAGGCTATTCTTGATAATTATGGAATTGTGTTCAAAAAGAACGCTGGAGATACCGCTTCAGAATTTACTGGATTGGAAGTGAACGGAAACCATTTCAGGTTCAAAAGTGATTATGTTACGCAACGAAAAAATGGATTTTATAGTGCCGCTATAATTGAATCTACTGAGGATGATAATTCTATATCTTGTGCGTTGCAGGCGATTGCGTCAGGAACAGGAGCAAACACGTTTGACGCTTTCTTTTCAAGGCTCAAATGTGGAAGTATAACTTACAATAAGGTATATGTTGAATCACCAACGTACCAGATTACAAGACAAGCGTCACTTATCATATGGAATGGTAAAGAAGAGGGTAATATGTATTTACCTAATAAACCTGAAGATGGGTTGATGATTTTAATTCTACAGGGTACAAGTTTGGCGTTTAACGTATATGCCCAAGGAACAGACCATATTGATGCTATTGGTAAGGGAGTAACATCTGTTAGAATATCTGACCGTGGTTCTGTGTTCTCTTTCATTTACGTTTCAAATATAAAATACGGAACAGACCAAGCAGGACTTTGGGAATGTATGCGATGGGATAATGCAGATTTTAAGAGTACAACAACATCAGAATAATTACGGAGGATAAGGATATGCAAAAGATAAACATAAAAAACGGAATTATTGAAGACATCTTCAATTACGAAGATAAGAAGAAAGAGTATCAAGATGCGAGAGATTATAGCATTACTCTTTATTCTGTTTCTGATAGTATAATCAATGCTATAAAATCCAAGAGTGAGGATGAATTAACCGATGATGATAAAAAGCGTTT
>OBLI01000518.1_pt1 | contig 41169 bp, 35 predicted proteins | sample 1519701 | NCBI WGS metagenome assembly OBLI01 (sample SAMEA3663005, study PRJEB22513) | pig gut metagenome | biome: pig gut; feature: pig-associated habitat; material: faeces | place: France | collected 2012
GGCGTATCTCGCTGCTCGGCTCGCCCGGCTTCGTCGTGGATATGTCGCTGAACGGGACGGGCTGTATCTCACACTGTATGTCGATGCGGTCGAGAAGCGGACCGGATATCTTGTTCATGTATCGTTGGATCTGACCGGGGGTGCAGACGCAATGATGGGTGGGATCTCCGTAATAACCGCACGGACACGGATTCATGCTTGCTATAAACATGAATGAGCAGGGATAATCTGTAGAATATTTGGAGCGGCTGATAGTGATATGTCGGTCTTCCAATGGTTGGCGGAGTACCTCCAGCGTGGTTTTGTTAAATTCCGGTAATTCGTCACAGAAAAGCACACCGTTATGAGCCAGAGAGATTTCTCCTGGTTGCGGATTGGTTCCTCCTCCTACCAGTGCTACCTGTGAGAGCGTATGGTGGGGAGCACGGAAAGGACGTTGGGAGATCAGAGATACGTTCTTGCCTAATTTTCCTGCGATGGAATGTATCTGAGTGGTCTCCAGACTTTCAGATAGGGTGAGGGGTGGAAGGATAGATGGCAAACGCTTGGCCATCATGGATTTTCCGGATCCCGGAGGACCTACCATGATGAGATTGTGCCCGCCTGCTGCTGCAATCTCCAGCGCACGCTTCACGTTTTCCTGTCCTCTTACGTCTGCATAGTCGAGATCACAATGGGTTTGGTTTTCATAAAATTCCTTGCGTGTATCTACGATGGTAGGAGCGAATTTCTGCTTGTCGCTGATAAAACTGACCACTTCTGCCAGCGTACTCATGCCATAGACTTCGAGCTTATTGACCACAGCCGCCTCCCTCGCATTCTGTTTCGGTACAATCAATCCCTTGAAATGTTCAGCTCTGGCTCTGATGGCTATAGGGAGCGCACCCTTGATGGGCTGAAGAGACCCGTCAAGGCTCAATTCGCCTACAAACATAAATTCCTTGAAATGCGTTTCAGGCATATCGCCGTTTGCCCCCAAGATGCCTACAGCAAGGGGCAGGTCGAAACTGCTGCCTTCTTTTCTGAGATCGGCAGGAGCCAGATTGATGGTGATGTCGGCTATAGGAAACTTGAAACCGCTATACTGCAAGGCTGCTGATATGCGGCTTCTACTCTCTCTTACGGCCTCGTCTCCAAGTCCCGTAAGATGATATTGGACTCCTCGTGTGAGGCTGACCTCCACGGTTACCGTAGTCACGTCCAATCCATTGACTGCGGCGCAATAAGTTTTGACTAACATATATTTGAATCCATTATTTTTTTTTTCTTGCAGTTATCTGCTTTATGTAGAAATTCTGCAAGCTGATTATTTCAGCAGCTGGTCTAACTTTCGTCTCAGTTCTTCACGCTTCAGTCCCCGGGCTACAATCTTGCCGTTCTGCAAGACGATGACGTCTGGAACTGCGGTCATACCCAACTTCTGCAGCGTTTTGTCCTCCAGCATATCGCCAGTACAGATGTTTGGCCAGGAGATAGAGTCTCTTGTAAGATTTCGCTTGCAGTCTGTGGCTGATGGGTCGATGCAGATACTCATCAATTTCAGGCGACCCTTGGAATCCTGCATGCGCTTCTTCAATTCTCTGAGCAGGTCCTGACTGTCGTAATTGTAGGATGCCCAGGTGCTGATAACTGCTACTGGAGCACTGAGGAGGGTAGTACTGGAAACCATTTTGCCCTGGATGTCGTATGCCGTGAATTGAGGCAGGCGGCTGCCAGTATCTATTGTCTTCAACTGCTTCAACTGTTGCAGCATCTTCTGTAAACTACCATTCTGTGGCTGTGCCTCTGCCACCTTTGTCGTCAATGTATAGGCCTTGGCATAATCAGGCTGGGAGGTATTGACGAAATACTTTCTGATGAGATAAGTGCTGACGATAGACTCTGGATGGTCTTTGATAAACTGTTCCGCCTTTGCCTTTTCTTCAGGAGGAGAGAGTTTGAGGATGTTCTCGCGGAACTGGTTCATCTGCTCATTTGCCTTGGTGCCCTTAACGGACAGTTCCTTCAGATGGGATGCGTCTGCTTTGATATCGACAGAAGCGCCAGACTCTGCGAAGATAGGCTGCTCGGAAAAGTTAGGGAATACGACCATCAGCGTGAAAGGGTTCTTGCAGTCGCACTCATAGGTGAATCGGCCACCGACAACTCTGATTGTATCAAGACCATTGATACCACCATCCGGACTGTAAACATAAAATTCGCCTTGATTCATGTTTAAAAATTTGCCTTCAAACCTAAAATGACCACTACCTACACCGCAAGAGGTGATAAAAAGCGTAGCGAATAAAAATATGATGTAAGCAAATTTTTTCATAGATGAAAAATTTAAAGGGGGAGAGTGCCGCGAGCGGGACTCGAACCCGCACAGCCATTACTGGCCAAGGGATTTTAAGTCCCTCGTGTCTACCAATTCCACCATTGCGGCATGGTAAACGTTAAGAGTTGAGCGGAAAACGGGACTCGGACCCGCGACCCCAACCTTGGCAAGGTTGTGCTCTACCAACTGAGCTATTTCCGCATTATTGAATTGCGAGTGCAAAGGTAGTATTATTTCCTGAAACTGCCAAATAGATTTACATATTTTAAGAAAAAAGTAGCTTTTTGTTTGCTATTTGCTGCTTTAAGGGAATGTCAGAGGTCAATTATAAACAATTATAACTTTGCCTATTCCGTTCTTTGCAGTTCCATACGAGAGGTTGTATTCCATCAGTCGGCTACCATCGGCTCCGTCGATAATGTTGCCATACTCCAGGTCGTAGATGCGGTGGCACTTGGCGCAGATTACCTGTTGGCGGTTGGCGGAATTCCAGTTTAGGGGAAAGTTGGTACCGCCATACTGGTCGATGCAGTTTGGGCACTGGCGGTCGTAGGCTCTGTATTTATTGAAATTACTGTTGCCGATGATAATGCCGTTGTTAGCGCCTAAATTGTAAACCTTGGCATATTGCAGTTCGGTAGCTGCGGTGATGCGGATGTCTTCTGTCTTGTTTCTGTCATCGTTGGGGGTAGAGTAGATATGCCAGATGTTGTTTTTGTAGGAAGCACTGACGAAGGTGTAGGTACCAAAGCCGTTGAGAGCTATTTCCAACGTATTGCCGGGATGGTTCTGCGTATGAAACGTAAAGCGGCAGAGAAAACGACGGCTGATGCTGTCTTCCGCTCCACAGGAAGTAAGCGTGGAAATGCCCATCGATAGGGGCAGTAAAGGAAATAAGGTGGAGAACATGGCTTTTGCGACCATGCTCTTCACCTTATTATATATATAGGAATATTTTTGATTCATCCTTTTTTGCTCGTTTTGAATTTTAGAGCCAAAGAATTGGCTTTCCCTTCGAGATACCGAACTTCGATTCTTCGTTCTTCACTCTTCGTTCTTCACTTCAAAAGTTCCTTTTCTGCATTCTCCATACGCTCGAAATGGAATTCGGAGAGGGTGTGGTTCATCAGCTCCTCTATCTTGTCATTGCAGAGGTTGCCGATACTGCCCTCGTGGGTATGATGGATGTCCTTGCAAGGTGTGAAGTTACCAGCCTCAATCTCCAGACCTACGGTCTTGTAGGCATCACGGAATGGCATTCCGTTGGCTGCCAGACGGTTCACTTCCTCTACGGAGAACATGAGGTCGTAGCGAGGGTCGTCGAGAATATGCTCGTTCACTTCCATCTTGTTGATGATATAGGCTGCCATCTGCAGGCAGTCTTTCAGCTCACCGAAGGCAGGAAGGAATACTTCCTTGATGATCTGAAGATCACGGAAATAGCCTACTGGCAGGTTGTTCATGATGAGCATCACCTGCTGTGGAAGGCTCTGGAGCTTGTTGCTCTTGGCACGAATCAGTTCGAATACATCTGGATTCTTCTTGTGAGGCATGATGCTGGAACCCGTGGTGCACTCCTTAGGCAACTTGACGAAGCCGAAGTTCTGACAGTTGAACATGCAGGCGTCGAAAGCCATCTTGGCCAGTGTTCCTGCCACGGTAGCCATGGCAAAAGCCACATTGCGCTCCATCTTGCCACGACCCATCTGTGCATAGACCACATTATAGTCCATACTGTCGAAACCGAGCAACTGGGTAGTCATGGTGCGGTTGAGCGGGAAACTGCTGCCATAGCCGGCTGCACTTCCGAGCGGATTGCGGTTGGTCATGCGGTAGGCTGCCTGCAGGAAAAGCATGTCATCGGCAAGTCCTTCTGCATAAGCACCAAACCAGAGGCCGAAAGAGGAAGGCATGGCTACTTGGAGATGAGTGTAACCCGGCATCAGTACATCCTTGTACTGGTTGCTCTTCTGGATAAGTTCGTCGAAGAGAATCTTGACGGAATCTACTATCTCCTTGAGTTCGTGGCGGGTAAAGAGCTTCAAATCCACGAGTACCTGGTCGTTGCGTGAACGGCCGGAATGAATCTTCTTGCCCATCTCGCCCAACTTCTGGGTGAGCATCAGTTCAACCTGGGAATGTACGTCTTCCACACCGTCTTCTATTACAAATTCGCCCTTGTCGGCGATGGCATAAATCTGTTTGAGCTCAGCTAAGAGCTGGTCCAGTTCAGATTTCTCCAGCAGTCCGATACTCTCCAGCATGGTGATATGAGCCATACTGCCCAGTACGTCATACTTGGCGAGGTAGAGGTCCAACTCGCGGTCGCGGCCTACGGTGAAACGTTCGATTTCCTTGTTTACTTCAAAGTTCTTTTCCCAAAGTTTATGTGCCATTTTCTTTTGAATTTTTTGAATGAAAGGGGGGAGGCTTCGGATTAATCCTCGTATGGAATCATCGCCAAAGCATCGGCTATCTTCTCGATGCCTTCAGTCAGCGGTTTCTTCACCATTCCCTTGATAAACATATTGAGTTCAGCCTTGATGGTCAGCTTCATCTTGCAGGAATACTCGCCCGTAGGGAGCAGCTGAATCCAGAAGTTGAACGGTACAGGACTGTTTTCGGTCTCAAACTTGATGGTCTTAGGAAACTCACGGTCGATGATGCGCATCTTGATTTCACCCACCATAGGGGCGGTGATGGAGATGCTGTCAGTATCAAACTGGAGGTCCTTGATCTTGTCCATCTGCTCACGCTTGTCGGCTGGAATCTGATCTTTCACCTGTTCAAACTTATCCTTCAGGCGCTGCAGGTTGTTGAGGTCGCTCAATGTATTGAAAACAGATTCCTGCTTATGAGGAATCTGTTTGATATTACTTTCGAATGTACTTGTACTCATATTTCTTGTAAATGCCTATGTAGAGACAGGTATTACTTCTTCCAGTTGGCTGGATCCTTGCGCCACTCGTGGAGCAACTCTACGTCTTCCTGCTTGATGTAACCAGTCTCGAGAGCCTCTGCCACTACGTGCTCATAGTCGGTGAGTGTAACGAGCTTGACATTGGCATCAGCAAATGCCTTCTCTGCTACAGGGAAACCATAGGTGTAGCTGGCTACCATGCCCACAATCTCATTACCGTTCTTGCGGAGAGCCTCTACAGCCTTGAGAGAACTGCCACCAGTAGAAATCAGGTCTTCTACTACAACAACCTTAGCTGAAGGATCCAACTCACCCTCGATGAGGTTCTGCATACCATGATCCTTTGGTTTAGAACGTACATATACGAAAGGCAGGTTCAGCTCATCAGCTACCAATGCACCCTGTGCGATGGCTCCTGTGGCAACACCGGCTACAGCGTCAGCCTCTGGGAACTGCTCAAGGATGGCGTGTACCAGTTCGAGCTTCACATAGTTGCGCAACTCTGGGAAAGACAGAGTCTTACGGTTGTCACAATAGAAAGGAGACTTCCAGCCAGAAGCCCATGTAAATGGATCATTAGGCTGCAACTTGATAGCCTTTACTTTCAATAACTTTGATGCAAATTCTTTCTTCAGTTTGTCCATAATCTTAAAGGATTTAATATTATTATGCTGCAAAGGTACATTTCTTTTTGCTAAAGTGAGACCTAGGTAAGGTTAAAAGTCTTTAATTTGTTGCATATATCGTAGAAATGGCGTATATTTGCCACGAATTAAATCAAACGAAACCTATTATAGATCAACGCTTAGAATAACTTATGACAAAGCAACCGATTCTAACTTTTTTAGGGGTGATGGCTCTCTCCGTATGGACGGGAAATGCTGATGCCCAGAGTGAAAACCAACGTATGGCACATGCAGCTATGTATCTGCAACCAGTAACGGGAACTACGACGATTCCTTTCGACTGGAATGATGCGGGTAAGGAATTCCGCATCAGATGGGGCTTGGATACAGCATGGGACGATGTGAGCAATGTGCGCCGTGGAACCAATTTCATAGGCAAGGAAAACATGGCGACGGGACGTATCTCCTTCCAGCCAAGCGACCTGGTGGATGCCGACGGTAATCTTTCTGCCGCACAGAAACAAGCCCTTGACTTGCGTATTGCTCATATCAAACGCTCAGGAGTGACTACTGTGGCCATCAACTGTGACCATGAGGCGCTCAATGCATCTAACTACAAGGGCAAACCTGAACAGTGGTACAAGGTAATCAAGGCTTCCGTAAAGTATGCCCAGTCCAAAGGACTCACCGTGGAGAGTATTGCGCCCTTCAATGAGCCTGACTATACTGCCTGGAATGAAGGTTCGAAGACTGATTTCTTAAGTATCTGCAAGAAAATCAGAGCGGATAAGGAACTGGATGGCATCCGTCTCTGTGGTGGTAATACGCTGAACTGCGATCAGGCGCTCTCCTGGTATAATTATCTCAAGACTTATCTCGACGAAGGAAATACGCATCAGTTGGCGGGTTCCTTCGACAATTATGCCGGCTTCTTCCAGAAAGTGAAGCAGGATGGAAAGGTGGCTACTGCCGATGAATTGCACAATGTGGGCGAAGCTATCGTGGGCATTGAATACGGTATGGAAAACGGCATTTGGTGGGGCTTCGATGGTGTTGCCAGAGGTGAATTTTGCAAGGCAAATATGGAAGGTGGAGCCAGATTGGGTTATGCTGAAGACCGTGAAAGTTGGACTTCCGCAGCTGTCTATCGCCTGCCAGACGGCAAGGTGGATGGATTCTTGGGTTCTTCTGAACGTCAGGCTACTACCCATACCTATGATTTTGTTTCCAAGGGTCGAGATGTATATTACGATGGCTATGGTCCGATGAGATGTTTCTCTGTGACGATGCCTGGCGGTACGGGTTATCAGAAAGGACAGACGAATGCCGAGCGCATGGTGCGCATCACTCAAGGTGAAGACGTGGCTCCTTATCCGATAACCAGTGGCGAGTATGTGATTGTCAACAGGTATTCGGGAATGGCATTGCAAGCTTCGGGTAATCCGGTTCCAGCGGGTACGACGCTGACTCAGGGCAAATGGTATGCAAATTCGACGCCTCAGCGATGGCTGATAGATCCTGTAGATGTGCGCATCGGTGGTGATTTCGGCTATTTCACCCTGCGCTGCTCCAATAATCCGGAAATGTATGCAGACCTGCTAAACTGGTCACTCGAAGAAGGTGATGGTCTGGTTGCCTACAATGGTACGGTGGGTGCCAACGAGCAGTGGATATTGGAATATGCCGGCAATGGTGATTATTACATCCGTTCACGTCATTCTGGTCTGTATCTCCAGTCCAACAATTCAACGGATGGTACGAAAATTACGCAGGCGGCTCTGAAAGCGAAGGGCAATCAGCAGCGTTGGCGCATCTTGCCGTCAGATGTGAAGTATGACGGAACGGCTCCGAAGGCTACGCAGGGACTGACGGCTACGGCACAGACTGCTTCTGTTTTGCTGAATTGGGATGCTAATACGGAAACAGACTTGGATAGCTACCGTGTGCTCCGTGCATTGGCTGATGAGGCTGAACCACAATGGCAGGTTATCGGCAGACAGGTGAAGGAAACGGCCTTCGTGGATAATTCCTGCGAGATGGGTGCCAAGTATATATATAAGGTACAGGCGATGGATCATGCCTGCAATTTCTCCAAGGCTACCAAGACCGTGCCTGAAGTGACAGCTACAGTGGAATTGCCAAAGAAGGACGTGTTAGTGGCTTGGTATGATATGGAAAATAGTCTGTATGATATTACTGAAAATCAGATGGATGCTGTGGTTAGTGGTACGGTAAGTTATGATGAGAGTGCAAAGAAGTTGGGAAAGCAGAGTCTCGTGCTGAATGGTACGAACACCTTCCTGCAGGTGCCTGCAACAGTAGCTGGTATGGAGGAAATGACCATCGCTACTTGGGTCAACTGGAAGAATACGTCTTCTAATTGGACTCGTATCTTCGATTTCGGCAATGGTACGGATGAATATATGTTCCTCACGCCAAGCAATGGCAGTCAGATGCGCTTTGTCATCAAGATGGACGGGGCTGAACAGATACTTTCTGCATCGAAGTTGACTTCCGGTTGGCACCATGTGGCAGTCACATTGGGTGCAGATGGAGTGGTGCTCTATGTAGATGGCAAGGCAGTGGGTACAAGTCAGATGAGCGCCCGTCCTTCTATGATTTCTCCGAGCAGATGCTACATTGGCAGAAGCCAGTTTGCAGCCGACCCACTTTTCAAGGGTAATATCGATGATTTCCGCATCTATAGCTTCGCCCTGTCGGCAGAAGACATAGCCCTGGTGGCTGGCGGCAACCAGCCTACGGGCATTGCTGCGCCTCAGGCTCCAGTAGCAGAAGGAGTGAAAAAGACCGAAATCTATTCGCTGGATGGTGTGCAGTTGCCAGCCTTGCAGGAGGGCATCAACATTGTGAAGGAAATCGGTGCAGACGGTACTGTAAAAGTAAGAAAAGTACGGAAATAATGTTCCTTAGGGCAAGAAACTTATTCCCCAGCCAATCCGATAGATAAAACGCTGAATTTCATGTTGCCGGCTTTCAAAAGCGTCTGGCAACATGCACAGATAGTGGCTCCCGTAGTACAGACATCATCTATCATCAGAAAATGTCTGCCTGCGATGGAGCCGCTTTTGTTTTTCCCTTTCTCTTGGTCGGGGCGGTAGGAAGGGTAGAGCTCAAAGGCTTCTTTCACGTTCTCGTTTCTTCTCCAGCGGTCTTTTTGGGTCTGACTTTCCTTGAAGACATTTCTTCTCACGATATTTGTGTAGATGGGGAGGTGGGTCACCTGTGCGATTCCCTTAGCGATTTCCTCGCTCTGGTTGTAGCCTCTCTGCCGTTGGCGGTGGGGTGCAAGCGGAATGGGAATGATACCGTCGATGTCATCGAAGAAGTGGACTTTCATTCCTTCCTGTGCCAGAAGTATTCCCAAGTCTGTGGCAACTTCCGGGCGGTGACTGTATTTCAGTTGATAGAGAATGTTGCTGGTGAAGGCATGGCCCTTGTAATAGAAGAGGGAGCTGGCTTTCTCGATGGGAATACGATGCCAGAACATCTTCGCCATCTCATTATTATAAGGATCTTTCCATGTATCGGTTCTGGGTAGAAACAGATTGCATGAAACACAAATGCTTTCCTCCTCGCCATTGAGCCGGTTTCCGCAAACCGGACAGTAGCGGGGGGAAAGCATGTCTATGATTTTTGCTAAGATACTGAGTCGCATATATGTAATCGTATTAAAATTCCACGTCTTCTACTCCCATTTTGTCAATGCATTTGCGGATAATATCCATGCTGAAACCTCTGCCTAAGGCAAAGCGGATGAGCTTCATGGAGCGCTCGTAGTCGTTTTTCGCCTTGATGGTCTTATACTTGTTTCTCATCAGGGGCAGAAGTGTCTCCATATAGAGTTCTTCCTCAATTTCTGCAAAGATAGGGTCGGAGATTTCTCTGGAGATATGTTTCAGCCAGAGAGCCTGTTCCACCTTGCGCCGTCCCCATTTATTATATTTGATTTTATCGTTGATGAAGAAGCGGGCGAAGCGCTCATCATCCACGAATTTCTTCTGGATGAGGAACTCCATGTTGCGGGCGATAGCATCCTCGGGTAGTTCCCATTTCTTCATTTTGTCGAGCATTTCCTGCGAACAGTGCTCCGACTGGGTGCAGAGAGTCGTCAGTTTCAGGAGTGCCTGTTGCTCAGTCATCGGCTTCTTCGCACGATGCGGTTTATAATTGTCATATTCCATATTGTTTCTTATTTTTTAGCAGCTCGCATCATTCTCTTTTTCCCGAAAGAATCTTCCTTCGTCTCAATATCCTTGAAACCGAAGCCTTCGAGCATTTCCCTGGTTTCCTTTTCGTAGATAGGGTTGATTTCGAAATAGAGAAATCCCCCACAGCGCAGTCTGATGGAAGCAATCTCGGCGATGGCCCGATAGAACTTCAGAGGATCTTCGTCGGGAACGAAGAGGGCGATGCCTGGTTCATAATCCAAGACATTCTTTGCCATGTCTATCTTTTCTTTCTCGCAGATATAAGGAGGATTGCTCACGATCATATCCACTTCGGGAGAATCCTTTGTATCTTTCCTATACCTTTCAAGCAGTTTAAAGACATCCATTTTCTCAAAGCATGCTTTAGAAGACAACAACTTGGCATTCTCTGTGGCAATTCTGCAGGCGCAGTCGGAAATGTCTATTCCTAATACTTCCGAATTTGGAATCTCAAGACTCAGGGTAATGGCAATGCAGCCAGAGCCTGTACAGAGGTCCATGATTCTTGGTTGAGGAGAGGCAGATTTCGCCATCCATTCACAGAGTTCCGCCGTTTCGGGTCTCGGAATCAGCACACCCGGCTCCACATGGAAGGTTCTTCCGGCAAAGTCGGCTTTGCCCAGCACATACTGTACAGGTTCGCCATTTTGCAGTCTTTCTACAATTTCTTCCAGATTTCTTTCTTCATCTGCAGATAATTCATTAACTTTGCCGCAGATTATGTCGGTCAAAGTCATTCCGTATTTCACGTCGAGCACGGTGCGGACGATAGCTTGCGCTTCGCCAGTCTCATAGAGTGGAGTGAGGGATTGCCAAAGTTGTTGATAAGTTTTCATGCTACAAAGATACGCTTTTCTTGTTTTACTTTACCTTATTTCACTGTTAAATTATCGTAAGAAATTCCTTTTTTTATACACCGATTCTTTTATTTTATTATCTTTGTACGCAAAAGTCCCTTGGAAAATAGTCATGAACTCAAGAAAAGTCCCTTGGAAAATAGTCATGAACTCAAGAAAAGTCCCTTGAAAAATAGTCATGAGTTTGAAAAAAGTCCCTTGAAAAATAGTTTTATATCTTTATAATACCCTGATAGAAAGGTGCTTATGCTAAAAAGAAAGATTGAAGATGTTCTCTTGTCTTGGAAACAAGAAGAAAATCACAAGCCAATTGTCATTAAAGGTTGTAGGCAATGTGGTAAAACTTTCAGCGTGATGAAATTTGCGCAAGAAAATTATCAACATGTGGTTTATCTTAACTTCATGTTAAATCCGGATTATGCTTTGGCTTTCGACGGTTCGAAAGTAGTTGATGATATGGTCATCAATATTTCAGCAATGATTCCCGGAAGTGTATTTATTCCGCAACAAACCTGTTTGATATTGGATGAAATACAAGAATGTGCAGCTGCTCGTACAGCCTTGAAATTTTTCAAAATGGATGGACGATATGATGTAATAGCTACAGGATCTCTGTTGGGGGTAAGAGGATATGGAACTCGGACAAGTAAAAATACAGGTGAAAAGTATAAAAACTCAATACCTGTAGGATATGAGAAGATTGTGGATATGTATCCTTTGGATTTTGAAGAGTTCTTGTGGGCGAACGGAATCACGGCTCCTATTATTGATAAGGTGAAAAAATGTTTTGAAGATGAGATGCCTGTTCCTGATGCCTTGCACTTGCGTTTTAGACAGCTGATTCTGCAATATACTGTTGTAGGAGGAATGCCAGCGGCTGTAAATCTGTTCCTTCAATACCATGACTTGGGCAGGGTTCTGGAAGAGCAGCGCAATATTATTGCTGGATATGAGGAGGATATGGTAAAATATGCAGATGAAGCTGACAAGTATAGAATTAGAGAATGTTTTGATTCGATTCCTCTTCAACTAAGTAAGGAAAATAAAAAGTTTCAATATACAGTAGTACGTAAGAATAGTAAGGCTTCTCAATACCAAGGCAGTCTTCAATGGATAGAAGATGCTGGAATTATAACTCGTTGTCGCAACCTTAACATTACAGAATTGCCTTTGGATGGAAATGCTGTGCAGGATGCATTCAAAGTTTATATGGTAGATACTGGTCTATTTGTGTCAATGTTGGAAGATGGTACACAGTTTGATATTTTGCAGGGCAATCTTTATGGTTATAAAGGGGCTATCTTCGAAAATCTGATGGCAGACATTTTTACGAAAATGAAGCGAAAGTTATATTATTTTCGCAAGGACACTGGACTGGAAGTGGATTTCGTGATACGTTATAAGGGGGAATGTGTATTGGTTGAGGTAAAAGCTAAGGATGGAAATACCAAAAGTACTAAGACGATTCTTGCCAATCCTGATAAATACCATGTGTATCATGCCATTAAGTTAGGTGACTATAATGTGGGTAGAAGTAAGCAACTTCTTACCATTCCTTTGTATATGGCTTTTTTATTAAGACAATCCTAATTATAAAAAATATGAAACAAAATAAAGTCTCTTTTCAGGATCCTTGGACGGGAGAGCCACTCTCTCAGCAGGAGATAGATGAAATGTTTATGCGCCGCTGCCTGCAGTTGGCGAAGAACGGAAGACAGAATGCGAAACCCAATCCGATGGTGGGAGCCGTCATTGTGAGTGCCGACGGAAGAATTATCGGCGAGGGCTATCATGTGCGCTGCGGCGAGGGACATGCTGAGGTGAATGCCTTTGCCTCTGTCAGACCGGAGGATGAGCCGCTGCTGCATGAAGCCACTATTTACGTGAGTCTCGAACCCTGTTCGCATTACGGAAAGACACCTCCTTGTGCCGACCTCGTAGTAAAGAAAGGAGTGAAAAGATGTGTCTGCGGTTGTGTAGATCCGTTTGCCAAGGTGCAGGGACGCGGCATTCAGAAAATCCGCGAGGCTGGCATCGAAGTGACGGTGGGCGTACTGGAGAAGGAATGTCTCGAACTCAACAAGCGCTTCATCACTTATAATACCCATAAGCGCCCTTACGTGATTTTGAAATGGGCGCAGACTGTCAACGGTTTTCTCGATGACGGAGGTAAGGGAATGGCTATTTCCTCTCCTTTCACCAAGATGCTTTCTCACAAACTGCGTGCCGAGAACGATGCCATCCTGGTAGGTAGAATCACCGATGAGCGCGACCATAGTCAGTTGAATGTGCGTGACTGGAGCGGTAAGGACCCTCTGCGACTGGTCATCGACAGAAATCACCCTTGCTTCGAGGGCTTGGATTTCTCTCAGGGAAAGACCGGCGTGCTGGATCAGATGATGGACCACCTATATATTAATAAGGTGCAATCTCTGATAGTGGAGGGAGGTGCCATCACCCATCAGGCTTTCCTTGATGCAGGACTTTGGGATGAAATCAGGGTGGAAACAGCAGTCGGGAAGTCCGTGGAAAAAGGCACCGAGGTTCCTCGCCTTCCTCACGATGTCCGTCTGCTCACCCATGAGGAATATGATGGCAATGTCATTGATATCTATGAACGAAGTAAATATTAAACATTACACATTAAACATTAAAAATCGATGAGCAATAGATTTACATCGCGCCTGAGCGATAACGACGATTTCAAGAGAGATGAACTGATTCGCAAGATAGAACATGCCGTAGAGCACATGACGCTTGCTGAACTGGAAGCTCTGTCCTACGATATGTTTACGAAAGGATATATCACGGATTATTAAGATATCGATTAAGATTACATCACGGATAATCACGGATTTCCGGAAAAGCAAATAATTGTTCCATTATCGAAAAAAAACTCCAAAAAGAATGAGTTTTTCAGATTTTATATGTATTTTTGCCATGTCATTCAGAGTTTTATTTGTTTTTTGCAGCACTAAGATAAGTGAAATTTCTGACATGTCAAAATCCTGAGCAACTTTTTGTTGCTCAAGTACTTATAAAAAAATATTAAATTATAGTGTTGCGGAATTAGTTTTAGTTCATTAAGCGTATGATTGGAGTGAAAAAGATAATTGCTATTTCTGCCTTCTTTTATTCAAGTCTATGTCCAGTGTTAGCTGATAATTGGGTTTGCATGAAGGTAGAAAAGGTGCAGGAGGATTTGACTGCAAGTATTCTTGAGCGTAAGGATGCCAAAGGAAAGTCGTGTGCTCTGCTTCGTGTCCAGATATTAGATAATAATGTGAAGTTTGCAGGGGACATAGTAGGAGATGTGAAACGAGATGGGAATGAGTATTTGGTATATGTTCCTGCTGTTACGCAGGAATTTACCGTACATCCTTCTAAAGGTGCAAGTGTGACGGTTTCCTTACCCAGAATGGAATCCAAAGCAACGTATGTGGTAGAGATGGGGGAAGGAGAAACTTCGTTGGACGACATACAACTCAACTACAATGCCATGTCGGTAAAAGAGTTGACTAACTTGGCTAATAAAAATAATCGTTTGGCGCAAAGAAAATTAGGAGATATTTATTCAGTGGGTTCTGATGAAGTACCTGTAGATTATGCCAAGTGCTATCAATGGTTCAAAAAGGCAGCTTTGCAAGGCGATGCTTACTCTATGTGTCAAGTGGGGAAGTGCTACTTCAACGGATTTGGTGTCGCCAAAGACTTAAGACAGGCCATGAACTGGTTTCGAAAAGGTGCAGATGGCAATGATGCTAATGCTCAGTTCATGTTGGGGTCGATGTATTACAATGCAGTTGGGGTAGGGCAAAACTTTACGGAAGCACTGAAATGGTTTCGTAAGTCTGCCGACAACGGATATATTTTAGCATCGACAAACATTGGAATTTGCTATTATTTAGGTCAAGGTGTCGAACAAGATGTGGAAAAAGCTTTGGACTATAGTAAGAAGGCGGCTATGCAGGGAAATAGCCATTCGCAATGCTTGTTGGGGATGATATATGGTACGGAAGATGATTCGGCGCATTACAATCCGCAGCAGTGTTACTTTTGGACCAAGATGTCTGCTGATCAGGGCTTTTCGTATGCCATATATTGTCTTGGGGTGTGTTACCAGAACGGAATAGGTACTATTAAAGATCTCAGAAAAGCGAGAGAATGTTATCAGAGAGCTGCTGAGCAAGGCGTGGATAATGCTAAGAATGCTTTGGATGAATTAAAATAGAAGGAATATGAAAAGATGGATTTGTGGTGTGTTGCTGACATTGGGTGCGTACGGCTCTGTGTTTTCGCAAGTGGTCGATATGCAAAAGTTGGAATCTGACTCCCCTAAACTCGAACAACGCCAAGACTTGAATGGGGAACCATGTGCCGTTATCAAAGTTGTGACTGATGACAATAGCATGACTTTCGATGGAAATGTTATTGGGGCTCCTTTGCGCAAAGGTAATGCCTTGTTTGTTTATATGACTGGTGGTTCCAAGCAGTTGAGGATAAAATCTTCGAAGACAACTCCATTCATGTTGAATTTTGATAAATTTGGTATCAATGGGTTGGTTGCTGGTTCTATCTATCAAGTTACTTTTTCAGTTGAACCAAAAGCAGATGAGGATATTTTCCAATTGGACAAGACTTTCAAGCCATATCAATTGATTGGATTGCGAGATTCCATTCCTTTTGAAAAGTTGAAGTCTATGGCAGACCGTGGTGATGTGGATGCACAGGCAGAAGTTGCAGCGTGTTATTATCTTGGTGTAGTTATAGGAAAGAATGGGCAGAAAATGTTGGAATATGCTCGGAAGGCGGCAAGTAAAGATAATCCTGAGGCATTGAGTTTGTTGGGTGTCGCTTACGAGGAAGGGTTAGGCACTAAGAAAAATTTGGCGAAAAGTGCCGAATGGTATCAAAAGGCTGTGAAATTGAAATATCCTGTTGCCATGTGTAACTTGGGGTATATGTACGAGAAGGGAACTGGGGTTCCTGTTAATCCAACCAAGGCTTTGCAACTTTACCAGGAGGCTTTGCAACTTGGATGGTCTGACGCTTGTTTTGATTTATATACTTATTACACGGAACAAGGAACGGAACCGAATGCCGAGAAGGCTTTGGGATATTTGACCAAGGGGGCAAGATGCGGTTCGTCAATTTGTCAAGCTCAGCTTGGATTGTGCTATCTTACGGGAGGCAATGGTAACAACGTTGTCGTGCCAAAAGATTATGGTAAGGCTTTTCGGCTTTTTACCCTTTCTGCACTGAAAAATGATGTTGATGGGATGGCTTTGTTGGGGCAGTGCTATTATGATGGACATGGAACAACTAGAGATTTTTCTAAGGCTTTCTATTGGCTGAGGATGGCTGCCGAGAAGAATGATGGCTATTCTCAATATCTACTGGGATGCTGTTTTTTGGATGGACTTGGAGTAACAAAGTCGCTCATAGAAGCTAAGGCTTGGCTCCAACGTGCCGCAGATAATGGCATTGAGGATGCGGCGGAATTACTGAAAAAAATATAATCAAACGCTATGGCAAAGTTATTTTTCAACACACGTGACGAACTTACCGTCATCGACTCCGAGGAGATAGCGGTGGTACAGGCCAACGGCAATTATTCTAAGGTGCTGACCATCTATCGCCGGGAAATCATGCTGACTTCTGGCATCTCCAAGGTGGAACAAGTACTCAAGAATCTCAAGGAGAAGAAGTCGAAATTCGTCAGAGTCGGCAGAAGCCTGATAGTCAACCATTCCTTCTTGCAGAAAATCGACTTGATGAAGCAAGTGATGGTACTCTCGGGACAAGGAAATGAGATTAAGGTCAACGTGTCCAAGAAGACCCTCAAAATCTACAAGGACGCAATTGCTAAAAGTATAAAAATTAAAAACAATGAAACAGTTCATATTGGGAACAGAGGGGAATCAACCCTTTGAAATCAAGCAGACGGGTGTGAGTCATCAGCATGCTCGTGTCACGATAGATGACAATGGTGTATGGACGTTGGAGGACTTGAATTCCACCAACGGTACTTTCGTTCGTGATGAAAATGGTGATATGCGCCGAGTGGGTACTTTGGTGATTACGCCCATGACCTTCATTTGTCTGGGACCTAGTAACGCCAATGGTTGCTCTTTCTATGCCATTCATCTGCAAAACAAGAACTTTGTGGAGGAGTTCGAGTATCTCAACCAGTTGGAGGATGAGTTTGATGCCAAGGCGGAGAGTTCCGAGGCGATGGCGAAGCGTATGCGGTTGCTGATAGCCTCTGCCTCGTTGATAGCGCTGGTGGGCTCGTTTGTCGTGCAGCATGGACCTTTGCAGTTGATGCTCCTTCGCCTGGGCTCTGCTGTGTCCTTGCTGAGTACCATCTTCTTCAATCCTGGGGAGAAGAAGAAGAAACTGCAAGGGGAAAGGGAAAAATTCCATGCTTGTCCTAATCCGAAGTGCGCCAACATTTTGAAGAGCCGTGACATCCGAATGATGCAATGCTCCAAGTGCAAGTGTGGATAGTAAAATAAGTATAAACCATAATAATGAAAATTGATATACAATGAAAAAGATTTCTATGCTTTTACTGACCCTGTTGCTTATTGTTCTTCAGGTCAACGCACAACGCACCTATGCTTTGCTGGCTGGTGTGAGTAACTATAATGACACGGAAGTGAACTTGGCGAATACGACCAAGGATGTGAAAGAGATGCAGTCTGTATGGAAGCAGCAAGGAGCGGTCGTGGCAACCATTACCAGCAAGTACGCCACGCCAGAGAACATCATGAAGAAGTTGGATGCCATCGTCAAGCTTGCCAAGGCTGAGGATAAGATTATCTTCTTTTTCTCAGGACACGGCACGGCTGGCAGCATCGTGGGATATGGTCCGATGCTCCTGCCTTACAAGGAAATCGTGAAGAAACTCTCCACGGCACGAACCCCAAACATCTTTTGTTTTGTCGATGCCTGTAAGTCGGGCAGCGTGACCGATGATGCTGGTTCCAACTACAATTGGGGACAGGCGACAGGCAATAAGATTACCTTTATGATGGCAAGCCGTTCCAACGAACTTTCCTGGGAGAACCAATGGTTGGGCAATGGCTTTTTCTCGCAAGCCGTACTCAAGGGACTTCGTGGCAAGGCGGATGCCAACGGTGACCGAAAGATTACCGTCGCCGAACTATATAAATATGTATATGCCGATGTAACCGAAAGAACCAAGAGCAGCGAGGCACCGCAACACCCACAGCTCATCGGTCCAAAGAGTCATTTCAATGTGGTTCTCACCAAATGGTAAACTCGATGGAGGTATAAAAACCGGGTAAAATGGCAAGTCGTCAGCGAAACGGTACTATTCGTCAATAAATCCCTGTCTGTTCGTGAAAGATACACCTTTGAGGCATAACATGTAGCCGAAAAATGTCTATCTTTGCACCAGTTAAAACTTTAAAACAACAAGATTATGGATACAAAGAAATTTAATGCCAATGGTCAAGGCAAGGCCAAGGCTGGTAGTAACAATACGAGAGTGACACTAACTGCTGCTGGTTTGGCAGCTGCCGCAGCTGCTGGAGCTGGAGTAGCCCATATCTTCTCTGGGAATGGCAATGAGGTGGAGCCGGAGAAGCCTACCGAGGAGGTGACTGATGAAAAGGTGAAGCCTACCGAGGATAACAAGGAGAACGAAACTGCACAGGAATCTGCACAGGAAAATTCCGGAACAACTGCAACTTCTTCTGCGGCGCAAGACAACATCTCTCAGCCTCAGCCTACCACTGGCAATGGCGCAAACTCTGGAACCTCTACTCAGCCAGGCTCTCCAACCCAATCACAAAATCCAAGTCATCCGCAAGAGCCTGATCATCCTACGGGAGGCGATACTCCTCAGGAAGTGGCAGAGCAGATTGCCCATGCCGAGGAAATCGACAAGGATGACATCGATGCTCCTTCCGTCGTGGAGATAGACGGCTTTACCACGGCTTATGATCAGGCCGGCAACGAAATGCAGGCTGTGATGGCGCATACGCCTGATGGCGTACCACTCATGTTGGTGGATGTGGATGGCGATGGTGTCTTTGAGGGAGTTTTTGATACGAATGGCAATTTCGTGGCTCAGGCTGACGCAAATCTTACTCATAGCGATATGGAGGCAATGATGGACCAGACGGGAGGCTTCTTGGCTCTCAATGAACACGACAAGACATCGGCTACGGAAGACCCTACCAATGACATCATCGACACGGAGACGGGTACGCATCCTGAAATGGCAATGAACGAGCGTCCTACTGAAGAACAAAGTCCTGAAGGTTATACTGGTGAACAGCCTGGACAACCTGATGTCGCCCAACAAGAAGAGCCAAGTGCCGATGAAATCGACAACCTCTTGGCTGAGCTCCTCGGGCCTGACACTGATGGTGAAAGCAAGGGTGTGAGCGAGGAAGTGTTGGTAGATGAATCTGATAATAGTGATAGTGTTGACGGCTCAGACGATGACTCTGATGATGCAGATGATGTCTCCGAGGACGATTCTGATGATGATGACGACGATGATGATGACGTTTCTGATTCGGACGATGATATGTAGTAATGCCTAAATAGAGATGGCTATGAATGCAGAAAATCCTAATCAAAAGAAGACGGTGAGCCTCTTGGGACAACCCGAGAAAGCTCCCGGTGACAATCGAGTTTATGTCATCAAGCAGCGGGCCAAGGTTGGTCAGCTTTACAAGATGGTATGTCCTGAATGCGGTTTCAGCATGGTCAAGAAAGTCGCTAAGGAAGGTCGCCAGCGTTGGGATTGTCCACAGTGCAAGGCGATTGTCGGTTTTGCGGCTGTCGCTAACGCTCCCAAATCTACAGCCAATTCACAGGATATTCCTCAGGCTGGGAAACCACAGGCGGAAAAGGCTCAGGTGGAGAAGGATAATCAGGAGAAGGCAAAGCAGAACCGAGAAAAACAGGAGAAAGAGGAGGCTCCGAGGAAGCCAACTACTAAACTGGACAAGAGTGCGCAGCAGGGGTTGGGTGAACTCGTTTGGGGAAGTTTCTTCTCTCGCAAGCATTTTGCCCTTCGTCCCGGTTCTATCTGGATTGGAAGAAAGGACCAACAGGAACCTTCCGAACTTCAGCTCAACGACGGTTATGCGAGCAGCCGCTCCGTGCTTCTTGATGTGATACCGAGCGATAAGGGCTGTCTGTTCAAGCTGACGGTCAAGCACGCAACCAATCCCGTGTATGTCAACAGTTCGGAAATCGCCGTCAACAATAGCGTCTATCTGAATTTTGATGATGTTATCATCATGGGAAAGACCAAACTTACATTTAAGAAACAAAAAAAGTCATGAATATCAAGTTGTCGCAGACCTATTCGTTCTGTCAGATAGGAGAGCGAAAAAATCAAGAGGATGCTCGCTATCCCGACAAGGATGTCATCAGCAGGCAACAACGCTTTTTTGTCGTCTGTGATGGCGTGGGTGGTAGCGAGAAGGGCGAGGTGGCAAGCTCTACGGTTTGCCAGTCGTTTGCAGACTCCTTGGAACATCTGGACTTGGAGACTATGGATTTTGGTCAACAGGAATTTACGGAAGTTCTTGGCGATGCTTACGAGGCTCTCGATGCCCAAGCAAGTGGAGGCTCGCAAGACATGGGTACGACGATGACCTTCGTCTGTTTCCATCAGGGTGGGTGCATGATGGCGCACATCGGGGATAGCCGCATCTATCAAGTTCGCCCGGGGCAGGGCATCGTTTACCGCTCGGAAGACCATTCGTTGGTCAACTCCATGGTGCGTGCCGGTGTCATTTCTCCAGAACAGAGCATCGACCATCCGCAGAGCAATGTCATCACCCGATGTATGGAACCTAAAGATCCTGATAGAGACCGTTGCATGGCGACGGTAGTCAGCACGACGGATGTCCGACGGGGAGACTACTTCCTCTTGTGTACCGATGGCGTGTTGCATCAGGTAAAAGACGACCAGTTGGAAACGATCTTGCTGAGCGGAAAGAGCGACCAAGAGAAATGCGACCTGTTGGCTACGTTGTGCGAGACTTCCTCGGACAACAACACGGCGATATTGGTTCATGTGGCAAGTGTGGCTGGTAATGAACAGTCGGAAGACAGTTTTTGTGAGAGCAGCAGAACCCGTATTCTTGCTCGCAACAATTTCTCGACCGCCGAGGTCTCTCCGGTAGAACATTCTCCAGAAGGATTTTGGGGATGGCTCAAAAGAAAATTATTTTAGATCAAATAAATAGAGATTATGAAAATGAATTTAAGCGCAATATTGTTTTTGTCCTTGGCATTGTCTCCACTTTCTTCTGTGGAGGCTGCGAGTATCACGAACCTCTCCCTTGCTCCGAAGGTAAAGGCGAAGAAGGATAGTGTGGAAATCGTGAAGGAGAAGGCCAACAAGGGTGACGCTGTTGCCCAAAATCAGTTGGGTGTATGGTATTACACGGGCAAGAATGTGAAACAAGATTACAAGGTGGCTCTCGACTGGTGGGCGAAGAGTGCCAAGCAAAACAATCCCGATGGCATCGGCAATATGGCGATGTGCTACCAACTTGGCAACGGCATCAAGAAGGATTCCGTGATGGCGATGACGCTCTATAAGTCTGCCATAAAGAAGGGCAATGCCAGCATCATTCCTCAACATGAGAAAATCGTCAAGAACTCGGGCAGCGTGTTTAGTGCCCGTCTCTTGATGGACTGCTATCAGAATGGCATCGGCGTGAAGAGAGACTTGAAGAAGGTGGAGATCTATCAGGAGGTACTGGCAAAGTCTGGCGATGTTGATGCGCAGTTCGCTCTGGCATTGAGTTGCCTGAACAGCAAGCGTTCTGAAAAAGCTGCCAAGTACTTTGCGCTCGCAGCCAAGAAAGGCAAGAAGGAGGCAATCTATTATCAAGGCTTCCTCTTATTCAATGGCATGGGGGTGGAACAGGACAAGGAAAAAGGTCTTGCCTTGATGACACAGGCGGCTGAGAAGAACCTGCCTGCCGCACAATACCAGGTGGGGCGTGCCTATTATGAGGGTGACGGCGTGGCAAAGGATATCGCCAAGGCTCAGAGGTACTTGGGTGCGGCGGCTGGCAAGAACAAGAACGCCGCTTGGATGCTGGGCTTGTGTTATCTGAATGGTCAGACTCCTAATCTCTATCTTGCTACCCAATGGATTTCGGAGGCTGCCAAGGGACATGAGAAGGACATCAACGCCTTGTTGGCTGACTCCAAGCAAAAGATGTTCTACGATTATCTGGCAGGACTGAAGAAGTTCTACCTGGACAAGGACTTCGAGGCTGCCATCAAACTCTTCAAGAGCGTGGAGAAGTTGGGCGGCGCGGAAGGCATCACCATGCAAGCTACTTCCATGGCGCACAAGGACAACAAGAAGCGCAACACCAAGAAGGCCGTGAGCCTCTATCAGAAGGCGATGGAGAAGGGGAGCGTTGCCGCTGCCTACTATCTGTCTTCGATGTATGAGACGGGCGAGGGCATGAAGACTGCCAACAAGGAACAGGCTCTCAAACTCCTGAAGAAAGCTGCCAATGGAGGTATTGCTTATGCGCAGGATAAACTGGGCGACAAATATTTCGCTGGCGAGGACGTGGCAAGGGATTATACCGAGGCTGCCAAGCTCTATCTCCAGGCTGAGGCTCAGAATCGTCTGACTTCTTCCGCAGCCAAGAACCTCATCTACTGCTACGAGCGTGGTTTCAAGGTGCTTCCCGACTTGGCTAATGCCAAGCAGAGAATCGAAGTTCTCAAGAAATACAAGCCAAGCAACAGTTTGATAGATCTCTTGAAATCATTGGAAGAGTAAAAGGAGAAATCAGCAGAGATAAAAGTTCCTAAAATGTGATTCTATGGATAAGAGTAAGACTTTACTTTCTAATAGTTCCACCTACAGCCTGAACACAGGCAAGGTGGAATATCTCTTGAAGTCCGTCTTGGGAGGTGGTGGCTTCGGCATCACCTACTTGGCGGAACGCACGGTTTATGAGGGCGACATCCCACAGATCCACCGCTATACCATCAAGGAGTTTTTCATGGCAGACATCTGTAAGCGTAATACGGACGGATGTGTGTTGGTGGAGGATGCCGACTTGGCGAATTACCAAGAAAGCCGTGCTGACTTCCTCACCGAGGCGAATCGCTTGCATAACCTCCACCATGAGGGTATCGTGCCTGTCAACGAGGTGTTTGAAGCCAACAATACCGTCTATTATGTGATGCAATTCCTGGGAGAAGATACCTTGGATAAATATGTCAAGAAACAAGGTCAGCTTTCCGAGTCTGAGGCGATGGGCATCACCCGGGAGGTAGCTGAGGCTCTCGACTATCTTCACGATCAGAACATGAATCATCTCGACGTGAAGCCCGAGAACATCATGATGGTGAGGAAGGCGGACGGTACCCAGCATCCTGTGCTGATAGACTTCGGTTTGTCGCTCCACTTCAAGAAGAACGGTTCCGTGACCAACAAGAAAGCAGGTTTGGGTACATCGGACGGCTATTCTCCCTTGGAGCAATATGCGGGCATCAGCAAGTTCTCGCCTTCGGCAGATGTCTATGCGCTCGGTGCCACCTTATTATATATGTTGACGGGAAGGACTCCTGCAAAGGCGAGCGAGATGAGTCAGAAATACATCATCAACGCCTTGCCTGACAGTACATCGGAACGTTGCAGTAGTCTCATCATTGATGCGATGAAGAAGAATGCGGACGAGAGAATGGCAAGCATGGGGGGATTCATCAATACTTCATCGTATGGCAATTCCTATCAAGGCAATTCCCACCAGGGACAATCCTATCAAGCCAACAAGACCAAGAAGGTGACGAAGAAAATGTATGGTGATTCTCCAGACATCATGGACTGGGTGAAGAAGATTGGCATCGGCTTGGCTCTTGTAGTCGTTCTGTATCTCTCTTATCGAGTGATTCGATTTATCATCGTACATCCGAACACGAATCAGACAGAGCAACCCGACACGGACTCCACGCAAACCCAAAAGGACTCGACGGCGATCAAGCAACAAGAGGCGCAAGACAAGAAGAACGTGGAGGATGTGGAAAAGGAAAAATCCGATGGCGCAAATACGAAGGATGACAAGACGGATGAATCAGGTAAAGCGGACAAAAATTCCGGAAACACAGGCATCACTAAACCTGTGAAGCCAACTCCTGCCACGCCAACCATAGAACATTCTTCCTCTTACTCGGGAACCTTGGACTTGGGATATGCCGTGTGGACAGGTAATATAAAGAATGGAAAGCCAGATGGATATGGAACCTTGCGATTCAAGCGTTCTCATCGTATTGAGGCGTTTGACCCAGACGGCAACGTGGCTGAGGCTGGTGACGTAGTAAATGGCTCATTTTCCAATGGACACATGGTACATGGAACTTGGATTAAAAGCAGTGGCGAGAAAGTGAAACTTCTAATTGGTCAATAAGATGAAAAGATTTATATCATGTTATATAGTGGGGTTGCTCCTCTTCATGGGAGTGGGGCAAGCCTTTGCCTTGCAATACCAGACGGTCTTCTTGAAGAAGGCTGCGCTGAAGTTGGCGGTGGATTCCATCTTGGAGGCGAAGGCTGGCAAGGCGGTCTCGAAGTATTTCAACCATGATGGGCATCGCATCGTGGCACATTATGATGGCAACGGCATCGTGGACCATCTGGGTATCGCCCTCTTCTCTAAGGAGATGAAGAAGCAGCAACCCTCGCCCATCTATGGTTTCTTGGAGCGTGCTTATCTCGACCGTCTCTATAAGGTGTCGGAGAATGGGTTGTACTTGAACAACATCCAGTTTACCGTAGGCTCGTGGAACACCTTTGCCAAGGTAAATGAAAACACGCCTTGTGCTGTGAGCAACGGCATGGACAAGTTTTATACCGTGAAGTGGGAGGAGAAGGGCAAGACCGTTCTCTCCGTCGCCTTCCCTGCCAACTATGAGTATTTCGCCAATGACACACGCAGAAACTTGGAACAGCAGTTTGTCGAACTCCTTCAGGGGTTCAAGAATGGCAAGGAGGTGCAGTCAGAAAAGGTGGATATCAATACCCTGGGCAAGTTCAAGGGCAAGAACTTGTATGTCAAGAAAGGCAAGTCGTATGTGATTCCTTCCATTAGCTCGGATACCTATTATCAGATGGGTGAGACTCCGCAGGTGGAGGATGGAGACACCATCTATCGTCTGGCTTGCAATCCTGTGTTTGATAAGGAATTTCCGAAGGAGAGCTTTGCCAACCTCCTTATGGGTAAGGTGAAGGATATGTCTCTGAGTCTCGTCTTTGCCATGAGCAACCAGAAGGAGAAGAAATGCCAAGTGCAACTTACTGATTTCTTGTCTTATTGCCAGGGACAAGGCTGCAAAACCTTCTTTGGTTACGAGGGCGAGGAGAAGGGCGACCTCCTGGGAACGCTGGTGATGCACAACAAGGCATCGGGTTACGACCATGTCATCTATTTCTCTGCCACGAAGAAAATCTTGGAAGGGGAGAAGGCAAGTTTGGAAGGAAAGGTTTATCTCTACACACCATCTACCAATGTCAAGGACCTGTTCGCCGATGGCAAGTCGCAAAAGACGAACAGGAGGAAAATCGCAGTTAGCGTGAAGTAATCAGTGAAGTGATATAGAAACATGAAATTATCAGCGATATGAAAAAATTCTCTATTTTGTATATATTTCTGTCCATGGCTTTGGGCTTGTCCGCCCAGAGCGTGGAATTTTCGTTTAAGAGCGGCATCTATCAAACCTCTATCAAGCAGAGCATAGAGCGCAACATATCTTCTCTCTTGACGGCAATCAACCGTGCCAGCAATAGCAATGGCTCTCTGGATTTGTCTTCGGTCAACATGACGAGTAACGCCAAGTCGTCGCTCAATAATCTGTGGGAAAGTTTCCACTTCAAGTGCGACTACACCTCGTATTCCGAGAACTGTCTTACGGCGGTCAATGGCTATGAGGTGCGTGGTATCTCGGTGACCTTGACGAATACCGATGCAAGCTACAAGGGCGAGTTGAACAAGGAGTTGACCATCAGCGTATCGAAAAACGGTCTGTTGACTGGCGCCCATATGGCGTTGAGCAATAATGTATATAACTACATCGTGAACAATGGCAAGGATGTCACCGATACACGCCGCCGCATGGAAATCCTGAAGTTTGTGGAGGATTTCAGAAGTTATTACGATGAGAAGGACTTGAATGCGTTACGAAACGTGTATAGCGACGATGCCTTGATTATCACGGGCAAAGTCATCATGCGCAAGAACATGGGCAACGACCAGGCTTCGCTCAGACCAGAAATCGTGTATAGCCGACAGAACAAGGAGCAGTATCTCAACAACTTGGCTCGCACGTTCAGAAACAACAAATACATCAAGGTAAGATTTGATAAGATCAAGGTGGTGAGACATCCAGCCAAGAAAGGTTATTATGCTGTAACCTTACATCAGAACTGGCAGTCGAGCAACTATAGTGACGATGGTTATGTCTTCTTGCTCTGGCAATTCCCGGAGGATGGTGGCAATCCTGTTATTCATGTGAGGACATGGCAGCCAGAAATGGTGGGCAATCAGCACTTACCAGAGAGGGAAGTGTTTAATGAGAACGATTTCTTTATTCCTTAATGTATAGATATTATTTCATATAGATGTTGGTATGAAGCATTTCTTATTTTTTATATTGAGTGTGTCGTTTGCTTTAGGTACGTTTGCACAAGAGCTGAAGATAAAGTCCTGTACTTTGGCAAGTACTGACGTAACGGCCTCCTCGTTAGAAAATATACGTATGGATGACGTTGGCGATCCCTGTGCCTTAGTGAAGATACTCCTATTGGATGGAATATCCAAGGTACAGGGCAATGTGATTGGCGACATCAAGGAATATTCTTCTGAGAAATGGGTGTATCTGTCCAAGGGAACGAAGGAGATAAGGATCATACCGATGCATTACAAGCCGCTCCGAGTCTATTTTCCAGATTTTGGCATTGATGACGTGGAAAGCAAGCGTACTTATGTGCTGGATTTAGTAATACAGAATATGGGTGCGGAACCTGTCGATGCTGGTGGCAACTTCTATGCGCTTAGCGTGCAACCGAAGAATGCTGTTGTTACTATTGATGGAATACAGCAAAATGTCTCCACAGACGGTGAGTATTCCGCCATGCTGCCTTACGGCACGCATACTTATAAGGTGGAGGCTGGTGGTTATATCAGCAAGAGCGGTTCTTTTACGGTGAGCAGTGGCGATATGACTCCCATCAGCGTCAGCTTGCTTTCAGCGATGGCAAGCGTCTCGATAACTTGTTCCACCCCTGCCGTGTCTCTTTATGTCGATAAGAAGGCTGTGGGTAATTCGCCATGGAGTGGTAGCTTGAAGGAAGGCATGCACTTGGTGGAGGTAAGGAAGAGTGGGTATCGTAGCCAACAGAAGACCATACAGTTGACGCAACAACAGAAGTTGGATGTGACATTTGGCGAGTTGGTGGCTATCCAAGGCAATCTCTCCGTGAATTACAAGCCTTTCGGTGCCGATGTCTATGTGGATGGGAAAAAGTTGGGGCAAAGTCCTCGTGTGTTCAACGGCTTGCTCGTGGGTAATCATCAGGTGGAGGTAAGAAAGGATGGCTATGCCACTGACAGGAAGACCGTCGCTATTTCTGAAGGTCAGACAGCGAGCATAACAGGAACACTGGCATCCAATGCCGTAGCCTCATCCTCATCGAATACCTCGGGATATTCGTCAGGCTCATCATCTATGGTCTCGGGTAGCAATACGATTTCCATTCCTGTTAAGAATGGTATCAGTATCGAGATGGTGAAGATTGAGGCTGGAACGTTCATGATGGGAGCGACCTCGGAGATGAAAAACCCTGATATTGATGAGAAACCTGTGCATCAAGTGACCTTGACCAATGATTATTATATGGGTAAGTATGAGGTTACCCAGGCATTGTGGGAAGCGGTGATGGGGAGTAATCCTTCAAAATACAAGGGTGATAATCTTCCTGTAGAGTCTGTGAGTTGGAACGATTGTCAAGAGTTTATTTCGAGATTGAACAGCTTGACAGGCAGAAAGTTCCGCTTGCCAACTGAGGCAGAATGGGAATATGCCGCTCGTGGTGGCAAGAAAAGCAGGAGCTATCAGTATAGTGGAAGTAGCAATATATCTGATGTTGCTTGGTATGATGAAAATTGTGGTAGCACGACTCGTGCTGTTGGAATAAAGCGACCAAACGAGTTAGGAATCTATGATATGAGTGGTAATGTTTGGGAATGGTGTCATGACTGGTACAGTTCTTACTCTAGTTTGTCTCAGATGAATCCTATAGGTGCTATTAGTGGGGCGTGCCGTGTAAGGCGTGGCGGAAGCTGGGACAATAGTGTGTGGTACAGCCGTTCGTCGTCCCGTAGCTACGACACTTCAGACTATAGTCGCATTAATCTCGGGCTCCGCTTAGCTCTCACCGAATAATGACATCTTTACCCAAAAGACCATCTTGGCAGACATCGAACCAATCATCATCGGTTTTCAATTAGAATTATCATATTAAAAACGAAGTAAGACTATGATAAGAGTGATATTAATAATTTCCTTGTTGTTGGTAACAACTTGCTTGCCAGCACAGATTTCTGAGGAAAATATACGAAATTACATTGTTGGCACCGCCAAGAGTAGCGAGGATTCTTGCCATAGAGAAGGAATCCTTGAGTTATATAAGCAGTTTAAAGTAGCTTATGAGAAAATAGATACTGCTGCTTTATGGCGACTGTGTGATGGACAAATTCTAAAAGACTCTAATGACTCTACCGATTATCGGAAAATGTTGAAGAAATTGGTAAGGTGCAAGCGAGTTACAATTGATAAGGTAAAGGTTAGAAGACATCCTTACAAAGAGGGTTTTTATGGCTTGACATTGCATCAAAGTTGTGATAAAAAGAAGTTGAATGGCTTCCTGTTATTGCTCTTATATTTTACGGAAGTTGATAAAAAAACTCAGTTTGAAGTTATGGCAGGGCTATGGAGATATGGAGATGATGCCTTTAATGCTCCTGACTTGAATGATTTATTTGTGATGTGATATTCATTAAGAATGATATATAATTATGAGGAACTTATTATTATTAATATTGTTATTTCCTTTTTTGGGAGTAAATTCTCAAAAGGTTATAGTTGAAAGTTTTAAACTTCAACCTACAGATTTATCCGCATCTGTGAATAAAGTTTTGGATTTGAATGGTAATCCATGTGCTTTGTTGAAAATTTGGATAGTTGGTGATTTGGATCGAGTTGAAGGCAATGTTATTGGTAAAATAACTTGCAACGACTCTGAAAAGAACATTTATTTATCTGGGGAAAGTAAGGAAGTGAGAATTTTTCCGAAAGGAAAACTTCCTATTCATATTGTGTTTAAGGATTATGGAATTGACGCATTGGAGCAAGAAAGAACTTACATTTTACGTTTGACAAATGAGACTCCTGCTACAATAACAAAAGAGGAAACGAATAATAATATTCCGATTTTTGAATTCTATGCAGAAGATTTAGTAACGATGGGCTTTGGACAAATTCCAATTAATAACTTGAATCTTGGGGGCAATACAGATACCCTTTTTGAAACACTCAAGGCAACTGGGCTGAATCCAACCAAAGAGACGTACGGTATAGGTGTCTTTTATACAGAAGATCCTTCAAAGTGTAAAGGTTTTAATGCTATAAAACGTAAATTCAAACTTAAGGGTTGTGATGTAATTCCTGATAATGTATCAATGGGTTTTGAGCCAGATCAATATTCCGAGGGTAGAATTACATATCAATTTAAGTTTTATCATGGAAATAAACCTGAGAAAAGAGAAAAAGCAAGAGAGCAATCTGGGATTTTTGTAAAGGCTTTGTATTCAGAATTAGAGAAAGCTGGTTATAAGTTGGAAGGTACATTTAAAAATGCAAAAGGACAAACCGATTGGGGAGAAATCTCATTAGTCTATAATGATAATTATGGGGAGTGTTGGATAGGTTTGTATGTAAATAATTACTTTAAAGATAAGAAATAACATCGGGTAAATCTTGATTATGAGGATTTTGGCTTTCGGTTGGTTCTCTCCGAATAATGTCTTCTATTGAATTTAGAGCGTTTTTAATTCTTATTCTATAAGGAACAATTGGTATAGTATGATAGTTATAAAAAAGGTATCATAATAATTTTGAAGAATATGGGAAGAGAAAAATTTAAATTAGTATTATGGCTATTGCTGCTGCCACTCACTATCATGGGTCAGAAGATAGAAGTAGTGCGATTTTCTTTAGAAAACAGCGAAAATATGTATGTACATTGGGCAGAAGATCTCAATGGAGCCCCATGTGCGCTTATCAAAATCAGAATCAACGATGACATTGACAAAATTGAGGGAAATATTATTGGTGTTCCACAAAAAAAACAAGATGAAACTTGGATCTATGTAACCGATGGATCTAAATTGATAAAAATCTACCCTCATAAAAATGCTTCCTTTTCCGTTAAATTTGCGGATTTTGGCATAAAGGTGGTCAAAGGAAAGTGTTCTTATATCATGGATACAAAAGAAACCAATTCATTTTCTGTGACAACGCAAAAGTTAATAGTAGATTGTAACTTACCTTTTGCACGTTTACTGATTGATGGCAAATTGTATGATATTAATGGTCATGCAGAAATTAGACTTCCTTATGGTTCTTATACATATACAATAGAATCAGATGGTTATGTAAAGAAGAATGGAATGGTTAAATTGCAATCTGGTGCTGCAGGATATATTAATGTTCTATTGAAACAGATTGGGCAATCTAATACCGAGTCAGCGGAGGTTGTTTCTGCGGGCGAATTGAATCGTATGGGCTATGAAGCAGAAAAAAATAATGATTATGTAAAAGCAGTAAAGTTCTATAGAAAAGCTGCTGAAAGAGGATTTCCGCAAGCTCAGCATAACTTAGGAGTATGCTATGATAAAGGCAGAGGTGTTGAGCAAAACTATCAAGAAGCCGCTAAGTGGTTTCAAAAAGCTGCTAATCAAGGGCTTGCAAAAGCATTTAATAATTTGGGAGTCTATTATACACATGGATATGGTGTTATTAAAGATACCCAAAAAGGATTGGAGTTGTTTCGTATTGCAGCTGAGAAAGGAATGGCCCAAGCTCAATATAATTATGCGGTTAATTTGGCAGAAATACTAAAGGATGATAATAAATATACAGAAAGTTTTTATTGGTTACAAAAAGCAGCAAGCCAGGGATATGCTTTAGCTCAGAACAATTTAGGTTGTTATTATGAAAACGGATTGGGGGTTGAAAAAAATATAATAGAAGCTGAAAAATGGTATAGAAAATCCGCTGAACAAGGAGAGGTCTTGGCTCAATGGAATCTTGGCTCATTATTTAATCAAAAATCAGATTATATAGAAGCTATTAAATGGTTTAGAAAGGCTGCAGAACAAGGAGAAGTTAGAGCTCAACATAATTTAGGTGTTTATTATGAAAATGGGTTTGGGGTATCAAAAAATTACGTAGAAGCAAAAAAATGGTACGAAAAGGCTGCTGAGAAAGGTTTGGCGGATTCACAATGCAATTTAGGACATTTATATGAAAACGGACTTGGGGTTGCTAAAAATCATTACATAGCCGCAAACTGGTATAAGAAAGCCGCAAACCAAGGACTTGCAGAAGCACAGGTGAATCTAGGTAGTTGTTATTTAGAAGGAACAGGTGTTGATAGAGATTATGGATTGAGTATAAAATTATTTCGGGAGGCTGCCAAGAAAGGCAATGCGAATGCTTATCATAATTTAGGCGTCTGTTATGAAATGGGATGGGGGGTTAGCATTGATATTGCAGAAGCATTTAGAAATTATAAGAAATCTGCAAAATTAGGTTTAGCTATGTCTCAATGCACTCTAGGTAAATATTACCTGTTGGGGCGTGGGTGCGAGATGAATCCATTGGAAAGTTTTAAATGCTTTCAAAGAGCCGCTATCCAGAATTACGCTGAAGCTCAATATTGGTTAGGATATTGCTATAGTTGGGGAATAGGTGTCGAAAAAAATATAGAAGAGGCAAATAAGTGGTATAAAAAAGCAGAGGAACTAGGATTTAAGAAATAAAATTAAGAGAAAATGAAAAAATGTCTTTTTATAATATGGATGAGTTTTTTGTGTATGGAAACCTATGCACAAATGAAGATTGCATCATTTTCTTTGCTAGAGAATGATTTGTCTGCTTTGACAAATAAGAGATTAGATGTTAATCAAGAAATATGCGCATTGATTAAAATTCAATCAACGAACGAAATATTATCTATAGAAGGAAATGTTGTCGGAGATATAAGCAAAAGAGGGAAGGAAACTTGGGTGTATGTTAAGCCAGATTCAAAATGGGTGAATATTTTGGTACAAGACGAAAAACCGTTAACTATCACATTTCAGGATTATGGCGTTGCTTCTGTGTCAAGTAAATGTTCCTATTCTCTAGAAATATTCTCCATACGCAATGTTTTGAATAGGGAATTAGATATGGATGTTGACTCATTGAAGCCATGGCTGGTTACTGTATGGGCTTTGGAAGAGTACAATTTGGGAAATTATGATAAGGCCGTGACATTATTTAGTAATGCCGCCGAACGGGGAGATGCTGAAGCGCAATACAACTTAGGATGTTGTTATCAATATGGTGTTGGTGTACAATCCAATTTGATAAGTGCAGTAAAATGGTATCAATATTCCGCTAACCAAGATTATAAATCTGGAATTGTAAATTTGGGATTATGTTATATGAATGGTTTGGGAGTAGAAGTTAACTATGAAAAAGCATATAGTTTGTTTATGCGAGCAAGCAAGCAAAATGTACCTCTTGCAGATCATAATATTGCGCATATGCTTATAAATGGCTTAGGTGTAGAGAAAGATGTTACTAAAGCTCTTGAATATTATAGAAGAGCAGCTGAGAATGGAAGTTTGTATTCACAGTTTAATTTAGGAGTATTTTACTCGGAAGGGAAATATGTTCCTCAAAATTATTTAGAAAGTATCAAATGGTTAAAAATGGCTGCAGAACAAGGGTTACCTGAAGCACAAAATAATTTAGGAATGTGTTATATGAAAGGACTTGGCGTAAAAGAAACCCCTACAGAGGCAGTGTCTTGGCTTCAAAAGGCTGCTGAGCATGGACATGCTGTGGCCCAATTCAATCTAGGTCTTTGTTATGAAGATGGATATGGGGTTCCTAAAAATTATGCAAGTGCAGTTGAATGGTATAGAAGAGCAGCAGAAAAAGGGGTTGCAGGAGCGCAATATAATTTGGCTTTTTGCTATTACTCGGGGAAAGGAATTGATATAGACATGGATGAGGCTGCATTTTGGTTTAAAAAGGCTGCTGAACAAAATTATGAAGATGCTGACCGAATTTTAAAAGAAATGGGATTTTAGTCTTTAAATTTATTTATTGTTACACTAAATATTATCAGTATGAAAAAGATTATTTTTATTGTGTTGGGTTTTCTTGGTATTATAACAAGTTGTGGTAATTCAACAAAACAGAATGAAGAAAGTACAATAGATTCAGTGTTGAATGCACGTGTTTCAGTTTTTTCTAAAAAGTTGCCTTATGAAGAGGGAGCCTTTACGATGGAAAAGTGTACTTATGATGGGAAAACTGTCAATATTGTACTCCGTGCGAATGAAGGATATGATGATGCGACTAATCCTGAAATTTTAAAATGGCTTCCTGCACTTAAATTAAATCAAATTTCTCAGCTTGATACTCTGATGATTCGTAGATTGATAGAATTAAATCAACCTCTGACTTATTCTGTCTATAAAGGAGATAGTCTTGTCAAAAAGTTTGCCAATACCGCGATTCAGTTGAAAGGACGTGCAGCAAGTTATGGTATGTTAGAATAGGCTATTTTCAAATTAAATTGTCTGTAAAGCCTGTTGGTGGATTAAGTTCTTTTGAGATGAGAAGATTATTATTTTATATTATTTGTTTTTTCTGTGCATCTATTATGGATGCGCAGAAGATAACTATTGCTCAATGTGAATGCTTGCCCTTGGATTTATCTGCAAGCATAAATCCAAGGGAAGATTTAAATGGAGATAAATGTGCATTGTTAAAAGTAGAAATGGCGACAGAAAAGGCGACTTTCGAGGGGAACATATTGGGAAAAGTTGAATATAAAGTAAATGAATATTGGGTATATATGTCTAAGGGAACTACACAGGTAAGGATAAAATGTCCTGGGACTCTTCCTTTATTTGTAAATTTTAAAGACTTTAATATTCCGCAATTGGAGATGGGTACAACATATTTGTTACGATTGGAAGTTCCATTGGAAGGGGAGAAAAATCACGTAACACAACAGAAATACGAAATTTCGGAAACAACCATTCCTTCTTGGCTTTCAGATAGTTTTAAAGAAAACAGTTATGTAGGAATTTCTTTTCCTAATAAAAACTGTTATGATGCTAAAAATCAAGCATTGATGGTTGCGGCATTACAATATTCTATAAAAAATGGAGGCGCAAGACTTAAGTCCCATATTCTGACTGAGATTCAAAAAAATGAAGAAAATAGTGGAACAAGACAAGTTTCTACAATTCTCCATATGAAATCATTTGCAATCAATATCTTGAATGAGTCATATAATAAAAATGGAGAGTTTTTTGTTGAATGCGAATTCTTAAAGGACGAAATGTCCAAAAATGAAATCACAGCTCAAGTATCTATTTTTAACAAAGATTCTATCTTTAATGATAGTTATGACATAAATTGCATATTGGCAAGTAATATTGCTGGTACTCTATGTAAAACAACTTATGTTTGTCATATTGAAAACGGAAAAGTTCTTTCTGATGAAATTCGAGTAAACGGAGAAATTATCTTTGATAAGTCATTTGATTATCCTAATTTTGAAATAGGTGAAAAAAGCAAAAATATTTTATGGGATGTTATGTGTCTTTCAAAACATGGATTAGGTTTTTCGCAGTTTTGTATGGGGGCGATGTTCCCATATTTTGCAAAAAAATATTCGACAAAGGAATCTTATAGAATACAAAAAACAGATGAAGTAGCTGATGAATATTATATTGTTAGTATTGATAATGATGATATGACACAAGGTGTTCCTGTTAGATGGAGTGGATTCAATCAGAATAGAATTTTATATAAATATACAGGAAAGGACAAATTGCATGATTTTTGTATAAATTCAGAGAATATATATCAGTATGAAAAAACAACTGGCGGTCCTATATCAATATGGATGGATAAAACAACTGCTTTATATGGAGCTATCTGTAATTTGGCAGTGGTTTTAAAACGAGATGAGGCTAATGTTACTTATAATGCAGTGAGTAGAAACGTAGATGAAGAAACTGAATCTCAAGATATTTCTTATCAGGTATCAAAATCATTTACGATAGAAGATATAGTTTTATTTCCTCACTTTTCAAAACTTAGTTCTATGAATAGTGGTTTTTCAGGAATTCTTGCCTTCAAACAAAGAAGTGAAAAATATTCTCCTGATTTGCCTTTGGATAATATCTCGAAAAAGGAATTATACAGGAAATTACATGAATTTCAAATATCAAATTCTAAAAATTTTGGTTTTTTGAAACTTGATAATTCTTTGGCATGGATTTATAAAAATTACGATAAATTGCAAGAAGGTGCGGCATCTATAGAAGCAAATGATAAGTTTATATGTAACTTTGGACATTTGGTAACATTATGCTATTTAAGAATGCAATTAAATCCAGATTGTACTCATAATATACATGAAATATATTGTGTTTCTAAACCTATACCTTCGAAGCATATTGATGAATTTATACTTAATGGATTCATCGAAAAAAATGAGTAGTATGATAAAATATAATAAATGACAATGAAATATACTTTATCAATCGGAGCTAAGCTCCATAGCCCTAAACGAACCTACACCGTAGAAAAGGTGTTAGGGCAGGGAGGCTTTGGTATAACATACAAGGTATCCGCTAACTTGCAAGTGGAGAATGTAACCATCAGGACTTATTTCGCCGTCAAGGAATTCTTCATGAGCGACGCTTGTGAGAGAAATGAAAATGACAGCATCTGCTATTCTTCACCAGTGAAAGACAAAGTGGAGGAAAGTCGCAAGGACTTCTTGGCTGAGGCTCAACGCCTCAACAAGATAAGTTTGGAACATCCCAACATCATCCACGTCAACGAGGTGTTTGAGGCGAACAACACGGTGTATTATGTCATGGAGTATCTGGATGCAGGTTGTTTGAGAAGTTATGTCCGTGAACATGGTGCTCTGTCGGAAAACGAAGCTCTTTCCATCATGATGCCAATCATGAATGCTGTGGATTATCTTCATCAGCATCGTATGACACATTTGGATATTAAGCCAGACAATGTGATGTTGAAGCATGACCCCGATACAGGTGAGATAATCCCTGTATTGATAGATTTTGGTCTGTCTAAGCACTATGACAAGAATGGCAATCCAACTTCTACCATGAGGGCTTCAGGTTTCAGCGATGGTTATGCTCCAGTGGAGCAATATACAGGTATTTACACTTTCTCCCCACAAGCGGATGTCTATGCCTTGGCGGCCACCCTGTATTATGCCTTGGTGGGTAAAGACCCTGTGATAGCAACAGAATTGTCGGAAGAAAAGATTCGTGCAGCCTTGAATGGTAAAAGCAATCATGTCGTTTCCGCCATCGTTGAGGCTATGCGTATGTATAAAGGTGAGCGTACGCTGTCGGTAAGAAAAATGATGCAAACATTGGATGGAGTCTCTTCTGAACCTTTGAACAAAACAAAGCAAGCGAAAACTCATAAAACGAAAAGAATAAAATTGGAGGAGAACGAGGCTCACTCTGAGAAGACGCAAGAATGGTTTCGAAATCATGCCTTATGGATTAGTGGTGGAGTGCTGGTTTTAGTTGGTATTATATTTCTATGGTATTTATTTTTGCCAAATTCAAAGACTCAGTCTATCTTGAATCCAATATTATCTTCGGATAGCAATATCATTTCAATCCCTGTTAATGATAGTGTCAGCATTGAAATGGTAAAAGTTGAGGCAGGCAAATTTATGATGGGAACTACTCCTGAAATAGATAACCCTTGGAATGATGAAAAAACAATACATCAAGTAACTTTGACCAAAGACTATTATATGGGTAAGTATGAGGTTACTCAGGCTTTGTGGCAAGTTGTCATGGATGATAATCCTTCAGAGTTTATAGATGATACGCATCCTGTTGAAAATGTGGATTGGGACGATTGCCAAAAGTTTATTTCTAAGTTGAATAGCATGACTGGTAGAAAATTTCGCTTGCCAACTGAGGCTGAGTGGGAATTTGCTGCTCGTGGTGGCAAGAAGAGTAGAGGGTATCAGTATAGTGGTAGTAATAATATCTTGAAAGTGGCTTGGTATGTAGGAGATACTCGGGAATGTTCTTATGCAGTAGGCACAAAACGCCCAAATGAATTGGGTATTTATGACATGACAGGAAATGTTTGGGAATGGTGTCAAGATTGGTTTGGGGCTTATCCCAATTTTTCTCAAGAGAATCCTATTGGTGCAGTTAGTGGTTCTTTCCGAGTGAATCGTGGTGGTGGTTGGGATGGAGATGAAAGAGATTGTCGCCTTACTACCAGAGGTAGTCGACCCCATAGTTATAGAAGCAACAATCTCGGACTCCGTTTAGCTCTCTCCGAGTGATGGCATTTTTCTACTATAGGCTTCAAAAAATGATTATTGACGAAACTGGAAAATATAAGCAATGAAACGTATATTATTTCTCATATTTGGCATGATGTTATGCCTAAGCACCTTTGCCCAAGAACTGAAAGTGAAGTCTTTCTCTCTTGCTGCAACCGACATCAGTGCCCAGACGCAGCTACGCAAGGACTTGAACGACGAGCCTTGTGCCTTGGTCAAGGTGCAGTTTGTGGGTGACATCCTTGATGTGGAAGGGAATGTCATCAAGCCTTTGGTGAAGAAAGGCAACGAGACTTGGGCTTACATGACCCATGGCTCGCAGCAGATGAAGGTGTTGACCAAGGATTACCTTCCTATCATGGTGGATTTCTCCAACTATGGCATCAGTCAGGTGGAGAAAAACAAAACGTATGTATTGGTATTGGCTAAGCCTGTTGGTGGTGTAGAGCCTGTTATTCAACAAAACCAATCTCTCATCATCCGATATACCCCTTCTACCGCCACGGTTCTTGTGGATAACAAGATGGTGAGAGGGAACAATGGAGTGGCTAAGACGACTTTGCCTGTCGGTCAGCATTCCTTTGTTGTCTTTTGCGATGGTTATGAGTCGGAAGAGGGAACGGTGAAGCTGAAGGCTTCCGCTCCGAGTAATCTACAGATTACCTTGACAAGGGAATCTGTTGGTGTAGGAATTGCGAATCAACAGCAATCTGAAAATCAACAATCGTCAAATACGTATGTAGCTTCTTCATCAAATAATTCGTCTGGTTCCCTTTCTGTAGCTTCGGGTAGCAATACGATTTCCATCCCAGTGAAAGATGGTATCAATATCGAAATGGTGAAAGTGGAGGCAGGAACGTTCATGATGGGGGCAACTTCGGAGTTGAAAGACCCTGATGATGACGAGAAGCCAGTGCATCAAGTAATCTTGACTAATGATTATTATATGGGAAAGTATGAAGTGACTCAGGCTTTGTGGGAAGCGGTGATGGGCAGTAATCCTTCTGAATACAAGGGTGATAATCTTCCTGTAGAAATGGTGAGTTGGAACGATTGCCAGGAGTTCATTTCCAAGTTGAATAGCATGACAGGCAGAAAGTTCCGCTTGCCAACCGAGGCAGAATGGGAGTATGCCGCTCGTGGCGGCAAGAAGAGTCGCAGCTATCAGTATAGTGGAAGTTCAAACATCTCTGATGTTGCTTGGTATGATGGAAATAGCGGCAGCAAGACTCATCCTGTAGGTACGAAGCAAGCTAATGAGTTGGGTATCTATGATATGAGTGGAAATGTATATGAATGGTGTTCGGATTGGTATGGTTCTTATTCGAGTTCTTCTCAGACGAATCCTACGGGTGCCGATAGTGGGTCGAGCCGTGTGTACCGTGGTGGTAGCTGGATCTACATTGCGTGGCTCTGCCGTTTGTCGTACCGTGCCGGCAACACTCCAGGATACCGTAGCTACGGCCTCGGGCTTCGCCTGGCTCTCTCCGAGTAACGATATCTTTACCCAAAAAGCTCTAAGCTAAAAAGGCAAATTGAGATGGCAGTCGTGATGGTCAAAAGGAGAGGCGAAGGATGAGCCTCGGGACAGACCATCTCGGCAGACATCGAAACAATTATTATCGGCGAAGCAGTTATAGAGTTACAAGTATCCTTTGGATTTATATATAATAGATGAAAAATGAGTGATTTATGAAGAATAAAATTTTGTTTTTTTTATTGTTGTTATGGTTTTGGTTTCCTGCTTCTCATGTACAGGCGATGGAAGTTATAACATTGAAGGCAACACCGGAAGACCTGTCTGCAAGCATATCTCCTGTATATGACTTGAATGGTAAGGCATGCGCCTTGATGAAAATCGTATTGCCAATAGACAATGCAATATTTGAAGGAAATGTCATGGGAAATGTTGGCTATGTCAACAATGAATATTGGGTTTACCTAACGGAAGGCACAAGATTTTTAAAGATAAAAACTCCAAGAAGTGGTTCTTTAACTATAGATTTTTCATCTTATGGCATTCACGGACTTGTTTCAAAACAAACCTATGAACTAAGTATTTCTGTAAAAGATGAAATACAGGAGTTTCAGTCTCTAACCATCCGTTATCAACCTGCTAATGCACAACTTTATTTAAACGGAACTTTAATGAAAGGAGTTAATGGGATGTGGAGCCAAATGTTACCTGTTGGAACTTACGAATATTTGCTAAAGGCTGGTTTGGTGAAAAATAAAGGCATTTTGCATTTATCGGCTTCAGTTCCTACAGAAATTTCATTGGACTTAAGTTCTAAGAAAGATGAAAAAGTACAGGAATCGCTTGATGGACAGTATGCTCAAGCGATGAAACTAGTAAAAGAATATCATGATTCGGAAGCCGAAAAATTAGCTATGTTAGGGATAGGTAAAGGCGAAAAATCATGTTACGATGTGTTGGAAATATTGTTGTTGAAAGGATATTATGATTCAGAACCTCAAAAGAAGAGAGAGATTGCTTATAAAATATCTGAAAATAATAAATTAAACGTAAATGAATAAAGTAAATATGATAGTAAGGAAAATGGTTACTGTTTTGTTTTTGTCATTTGCTTTTTCTACGTATGCTAATGCAGGGTTTTTATTGGAAGCGTTTGGCAACTTGAAAGCAAGAAAACAATTGAGGTTGGATAGTATAGAAGCAGAGCAAGGTAATGTGTCTAAACAATTGTCTTGTGCTGTTTCTTACTGTAAGTTGCGAAAGTATTCTACTGCAAGACATTTTTTGGAAAAAGCAATAAAGGCAGATTCTGACACCGCCTTTTGTTATTTGGCAGAAATGGATTATTTCAAATTAGGAATAGATACTCCTGATGATGGCATTTATGCTCTTTGGTATATACGCGTTGCTGCTTCTAAAGGATGTCAATTGAGTAATTGGTTGCAAGGAGTTATTGCTTATGATTCTGAAAAGTATTCAGAGGCAATTGATTTCTTTAGAAAAGTGCCCGATTATTGTATTTATACTCGCCTTACAAAATATTATTTGGCTAAATGTTATTATTATGGTCGAGGAGTGCCTAGGGATGTTGAAATGGCTGATACTTTGTTGAAAGAATCTGTTTGTGATGGTGTTTTTTGGTGGGGGCCTAACTATCCGCGGCATGATGAAGAGGGAAAGTCTTTTCGATTGTTACTCTTATTAGGAAAGAATCAAGCACCAACTTTTGGCTTGGGATAATAATTTTGCCACTAAAGTGTATGAAATTTAATTGTTGTGTAATTAGAGTAAATTAGAAAACAATGAAGCGTATATGTTTTTTGATACTTATTGTTTTATTTAGCGTTAATGTCATAGCACAAGAGCTAAAAGTGAAATCTTTCTCTCTTTCCGCAACGGATATCAGTGCCCAGACGCAGCAACGCAAGGACTTGAACGACGAGCCTTGCGCCTTGGTCAAGGTGCAGTTCGTGGGTGACATCCTCGATGTGGAAGGG
>OBLI01000519.1_pt1 | contig 41136 bp, 41 predicted proteins | sample 1519701 | NCBI WGS metagenome assembly OBLI01 (sample SAMEA3663005, study PRJEB22513) | pig gut metagenome | biome: pig gut; feature: pig-associated habitat; material: faeces | place: France | collected 2012
GTTAAGAAATTAACTGAACACAGAGAAGCTCTTCAAAAAGCTTTAGATGAAAACAAACCTTCTGATGAGTTGAAGAAATTGTCAGAAGAATTGCAACAAACTATGTTTGCAATTTCTCAAAAAGCTTATGAAGCTGTTCAAAAAGAAGGCGGAGCTGCTAACAGCGAAGCTAATTCAGCAGGTAGCGAAAATGCTTCTTCTGACAAAAAAGATGACGATGTAATCGACGCTGAATTCACAAAAGAATAGCCGTACTTTTTCTGTAGAAAAAGTAGGCAAAAAGACTTTTCACATTAAGTCGGCTACTCGGTAAAATCTACAAGATTATATTAAAACTACTAGCTCCGCTTCAAAGTGGGACTAGTAGTTTTGTGTTATACAGGTAGATAAAGAACAAGTTGAAAGTTGAAAATTGTTTAAAAATGGTTAGTAGTTATAACAACAAGTATGGCGCGTTCCCTCTCCTCGGGGGAGGTATAGACACTTTTAAAACTTAATTCTCGCCCGCAACATCCATTGAGCGGGAGAGATGTCACGTTAGTGACAGAGAGGGAAGGGTGGGGGCTAATTGTTAAATAATAAGGTGCATCTAATGCACCTTTAACTCTCTACAATCCTATCCAACCAACTCGGATGTACAATTTGGACATCTTGTTGCATGTATTGGGATACAAGAGCAGCAATACGGACATTCCTTTGTTGTAACTTCTTTTTCTGTTTCTTCTTTTTTGCAAACAGAATCTTTGAGTGCATTTATAGATTTAATTAGAAGAAATACAGCACAAGCAACAATCAAAAAACTGATAACGTTATTTATAAACATTCCGTAGTTAATAGTGACGGCACCGGCAGCTTTCGCAGCATCCAAAGATGGATATTGGTTTTCGTAAGGATAAATCTGCAAATATAGGTTTGAAAAATCCACTTTTCCTAAAATTAAACCAATTGGCGGCATTATGATATCTTTAACTAAAGAATCTACGATTTTGCCAAAAGAAGCACCAATAATAATACCGACAGCCATGTCAAGAACATTACCTCTCAGAATAAATTCTTTTAATTCGTTGCCAAGATTTTTGAACATATAAACTCTTTCGATTTGTACCTAAAATCTAATATACAATAAATACAAACCAAAAGTAATTCCCCTATTTATCCACCAACCAACGGATACAAGTCGAGTTCAATAACAAACATTGAACTCGACGTATTAATATTATTTGTACACATACCACTTTTCTTAGGATTTTTGATATTCAGTCTGCATACTTTTCCAATTGTTTAAATCGTTTAAAGCAAATTGCATCATTTGTTTGAACTCAGTTTTTTGCTCTTCTGTTATATCTGAACAATTTAAAACTCTTCTGCAATAACTCAAATAAGTATTATAATAAGTTATTTTATATTCCAATTTATCCTGAGTTTGCAGATTTCTATTATCAGCTTTTGTAAAATATTTATCTATAAATCGCATAAATTCTTTTGCAATATCATCTGATTTTTCACTATTATCCGTTTTTGCAATTGCTTTTTCATTTTTTATATTTTGAATTTCTTGTTCTATAACATTTTTTTTATTCTGCCAATACGTTTTTAAATCATCACTAATATCATCACATGCAAGCATCCTATCAATATAACTTATTGCAAGTTCTTTTTCTTCTATAGTAGATGTCCTATCTGGAACATTTTTATCCAACTCCGCTTTTACATCCATAAATTTTTCAGAATTTTTATTTTCACTAATCGTTTTCTTTATATCTTCTTGTTTTTTATCAGTAGATATTTCTTCTGCTTGCTTTAAATTAGTTTTGTAAACAAATTTGCCAACTTTATCAATTGAACCATTAATCTGCATGATAGCTCCTTTCTTGAATAAGTTATATTATGCTCAATTCGGGGGTAAAAATAATCCTAAAAAGAAAATTCATACTATATTATAGTCATACTAAGCCGAATTTGTCAATACTTGTAATCTTAATAAAATCTTTATAGAAAACAAAAAAGATAGTATCCTGTTGTTGATATGGGTGAGATTTCTAAAAAATTAGGTTTAAGGATAAAAGAATTGCGTGAAAAATGTGGTTTTACGCAGTTGAAGCTTGCAGAAATTCTCAATATGGAAGCGTCAAATCTTTCTAAGATAGAACGTGGAATTCAAATTCCTAAAGAAGAGAGTTTGGAAAAATTAACACAAGCTTTTGGTGTTGAAATGAAAGATTTATTTGATTATGGACATTTTGCCGACAAAACCGAATTAATAGCTAGAATAAATGAGATTTTAGAAAAATCAGAGCCGGATGAGGTGCAGATATATTATAAGATATTGTTGAATTTATAGTTTTCACTTAATAGCCAACCCCGTATCTACGTACGTAGCTTCTAACTCACACTATAATAAATTGGCCTCCACCCTTCCCTCTCTGTCACTAACGTGACATCTCTCCCGCTCAATGGATGTTGCGGGCGAGAATTATGTTTTAGAAGTGTCTATACCTCCCCCGAGGAGAGGGTACGCGCCGAACTTGTAGGTGATACTTCGAGGCGGAGCCGGTAGTTCTTATGTAATCTTGTAGTTTTCACCAAGCAGCCGATAGTTGTGTCTACGTGCGGGGGAAAATGTACATTAAGTTTGTAGTTCCACTTTGAGGCGGAGCTAGTAGTTCTTATATAATCTTGTAACTTTCACTAAGCAGCCGACCCAATGTCTACATACGGGGGAAAATGTACATTAAGATTGTAGTTCCACTTCGAGGCGAAGCTTGTCGTTATTAAACAATCTTGTAACTTTCACCAAGCAGCCGACCAATGTCTACATACGGGGGAAAATGTACATTAAGTTTGTAGTTCCACTTTGAGGCGGAGCTAGTAGTTTTTATATAATCTTGTAACTTTCACTAAGCAGCCGACCCAATGTCTACATACGTAGTATTAGCCTTTGACGGCGCCGTCGTTTTCGCCGGAGATGAAGTATCTTTGCATCATTAAGAAGAATACAATGATTGGAACTGTTGAGATTATGGAGCCTGCTGCTATAAATCTCCAGTTAGAAGAGAACATACCTTGTAGATTATTTATTCCGACCGGCAGAGTGTACATGGCATCTTTGGTTAACATAATGCTTGGCCATAGGAATTCGCCCCAAGAACCAATGAAAGTGAATACGGCAAGCACGGCGAGCGTAGGTTTAACCATCGGAATTACGACGCGAGTAAACATCTGAAAAACATTGCAACCGTCTACGATTGCTGCTTCTTCCACTTCTTTGGGAACTTTTAGAAATGCTTGACGCATAAGAAAAATTCCGAATGCACTAACAGCAAATGGCATAACAAGACCGATGTAGCCCATTACGTTATTTACGCTATCAATAAGATGAAGTTTTAGTGTGATAATGTAGACCGGAAGCATTATTGCTTGGAACGGAATCATGATTGTTGCAAGGATTGAAAAGAATACTATTTTTTTGCCTTTAAAGTTCATTCTTGCAAGCGGATATGCAGCTAGAGATGATAGAACAAGGTTTAAGATTACAGTGAGTGCTGCTACAATAACGCTGTTCCAGAAATATCCCATAAAGTTTACTTTGCCCCAAACATCAATGTAGTTTGCCCAAGTAAAATCTGATGGGATTAAGTGTGGCGGATAAGCAAAAATATCTTCGTTGAGCCCTTTGAGTGAGGTTGAAGTTAACCAGATAAATGGAAATATTGATAATAGAGATGTGATTATCAATATGGTATGAATTAATGCTTTTCCTGTTAATTTTTTTATCATAGTTTTTATTTTAGCTTAATTTTAACGTTCTGTCATTCTTTTTTTGTAATAAAATTAAACATGAATAGCAAAAAATATTTTTACAGATTTTAGTATAGGTATGAGTTACAAAATTAGTTTAGATAGCGTATATAATTTTAAGACTCCTGATATTATCACCCCATTTATGCCATATACAAAAGTGACATCAAGTTATCCTAAGGACATATTTGAGAAGGAGTTCAGTTCTGTTGACTCAAAAAAGAAACCGATTTTGTTTAAGTTTGCTAATGTTTGTCAACACAATACGTTGTTGTTCAACAATTTAGATTTAAGATTTTTGGGAACATTTTCTGTTAGCAAATTGATGAATGTTTTTTCACTTGTGGGTTTGAAAGATTTTTCTACTTACAACAGATTTTCTCCGGCAGAGTTGTTTAAGATTTTGGAACTCAAAAATGAAGATATAAGCTTTATTAAACCTTTTGCAAGACAAAAAAATTATCAGGGACTTTTTAATTATTCAACAGAAAATCTATTAGATATTAATAATGAAAGTAATATTAATAAAAGCCGCTTTATGGACATAATGTCAACAAGGTTGAAATACAAAGATGCAAAAATGATTGTGGAAGATCACAATATTAATACAACAGATTTTAAGAGTGCAGTTAGGGATTTGCAAGAAAAATTTGCTGAAAATATTGATAATATATCGGTTAATCATTTAGGTGATAAATATCAGATTGTATTAACAACTCAAACTCCTTTTTCTGTTCATAGATTTAATTACAGCGAATGTAAAAATGGACAGAATAATTCTAAAAAAATGACTTTGGAGCGATTTAATACACTTGAATATTTAAACAGCCAAATTGACGAAGTCGATAGTTATAATAAAATGGTCAATAAACATAATTTTGAAGTCATAAATGATGGTAAGGGAAAGATTAGAGAATACTCTAGCGGTATAAAATCAGGAGATGTAATAAAAGCTTGGGAGTCTGGAAATTTATTAAAAGAAGATATTATGGACTTGTTTACAAGAAATCCGGCTTGTATTCCAAAAGAAGATTTTAGATATTTTGCCCAAAAGAAATTTAAGCTCACCCCATTTGATACTCCTAAAATTATTGAAGGACGATATTATACCGCAACAACTCCAAAACTTGATACGACGTCAGAGTATTATAAAGTTAAGGAAGGGGAAATTCTTAAAAAAGAATTACAAAAGTTAAAAGATGTTGATTCAAATAGAAAGATTATGATTATTGATGGACTCCCAGGAGCCGGAAAATCTACTATTATAAACAATATACTTAAACAAACCAAAGAAAAATTTTATATTTCTGATTCTGATAATATCAAAAAGGAATTTACTGAATACTACAAGGATGGAATTGGTGCGGAAGTTGTGCATAAAGCTTCCAGTTATTTGTACAAAAATAAACTTATACCGGCAATTTTAAAGCAGGGTAAAAATTTGATTTACCAAACTAGCGGAAGTTATGAATCTCTCGATAAAATCTTAAAAGATGCTAACAAGCTAGGATATACAATAGACTTTGTTAACGTAAACACAGACAAGGTGACTTGTATAAACCGTGCGAAAAAGCGAATGGAAACTGACGGACGTTTTATGGACCCTTGTGTAATTATTGATATTGCTAAAAAGAATTCTAATGCTAAAGGGTATATGGCAGAAATTATTTCGTACAGCCCTTATATCCATAAATCTTACAAGTGTCATAATTATGAATTATTAGAAGTTAAACAGGGTGAAATCAAAAAAAGTTATAATCTGAATAAGCCAAGCTGGATATTAAAATTGCGTGGATTACTAAATAGCTTGGCATAATAAGTATATCAAGTTGGACATATATTTTTTATTATTGTGTGTATATCATATTCATGATAGTATCGAAAATATAAATTAAGGAGTGTGTATAATGAGAATTCAAAAAGTAGATAGTAGTGTAAGTTTTGCAAGAAAACCTGATGCAAAAGAAATGAAAGTTTATACAAAATCATTAAACGAAGGACTTGGACTTTTGGGCAAACAAGTTGATGTAATTCTACATAACGCATCTGCTCCTGCAGTCGAAGCTGAAAATACAGGTATAGGTTCATTATTTTCTAGAACAACTATTACTAAACTTTTTCCGTTTTTGAAAGAACACGGTATTACAGGTATTCAACAAGAACCAAACGGATTGAGAAAAGTTTTGGATAATTCTCCTTATGCTCCGGAATCAAATGCTAAGAATATTTTTATGATACCTTTGGAAAAATTAGCATCAGATGAGTATGGCAATATTCTTTCTAAAAAAACGTTTAATGCGATAGTTAAAAATAATCCTGATAAAGATAATGTAAACTATCCTTATGTTAGAAGTATGTACGAAGTTGCATTAAGAGAGGCTTATAACAATTCTAAAAATTCTCCGGAGTTTTTGAAATTTAAAGCGCAAAATGAGGCTAAATATGAAGCAAGTGCATTATATAGAGTTATTTCAAAAATCCATGGTGACGACAATTTTACTTTGTGGGGACAAGTAGATAACTATTCTCAAGATGAAATTGATAAAGTAGCAAAAGCTACCGGCATGGGTAATTGGAGTGAAGTTGATAAAAATCTTTATACACACAAAAATTCTGCTCAATCAAAAGCTAGAATTGCTGAATTAAAAACAAAATACAAAGATGATTATGATTATTATGTTTTCCAACAAATGTTATTGGAAAAAGAAAACGCTAAAATAAATAAGGTTTCTAAAGAAACCGGTATTAATATTATTGGCGATTCTCCGGTTGCACCAACAAGCGTTGAAGTGTGGACTAACCAGAATAAATTTATGAAAGGTAAAGCTATTGGTTGTCCACCGGATTATTTTTCTCCAACCGGTCAAAGATGGGGATTCCCTTATTTTAAGCCGGAAGAAATTTTCAACAAAGATGGTTCTTTGGGTAAAGCCGGTGAAATTTTAAAGAAAAAATATGAAGATTACTTTGCAAGTTTTTCAGGCGGCATAAGAATCGACCATATTATTGGTTTAATCGACCCATTTATTTATACAGTAAATAGCAAAGAAATGAATGCCGTAAATTCCGGCAGAATGTATTCTATTGAAGGCGGTAAACATCAAAAACATAGTGTAGATGAATACGCAGCATTGTTGACAAAGATAATTATTCCTGCAGCAGAAAAATTTGGTTTAGATAAAAAATCTATTATTTGTGAAGATTTAGGTGACCCTAATAAACCAACTCAACAAGTGATGAAAAAATTAAATCTTTCAGGAATATCTGTTACTCAATTTGATTACAGAGGCTCAACTGCGCCGGAAAGAAACGTAATTATGATTGGTTCACATGACAATCAATCATTCTTAGAATTTGTAAAAGACTTTTTCCGTTCAAAATATAATTATGATACAAAAAATAGATTTATGAAGAAAACAAGAAATCTCGCAGAAGATACTGCTCCTCAAAATACATCAAAAGATGAATTAAATAAGTACACAGCTAAACTTAGAAAAAATCCAAAAGAATTTATTGCAGCAAGTTTTGCAGAATTATTTGCAAGTCCGGCAAGACGTATTCAGATTTTCTTCTCTGATTTCTGGGGTTTGGGTAAGACGTATAACCGTCCTGGAACAACACAAGGCAATTGGGCATTAAGACTGAATGCTAATTTTGAAGATACATATTATAAAGCAGCTTCAGAAGGTAAAGCACCAAACTTGGCAGATGCTGTTGCAAGAGCATTAAGGCATAGAGGACTTGATAAAGGCCATGAAGATTTGATGAAGAATCTTGACGAGTCAGCAAGAATTATTGCAGAAAAATAATTATGTGTGTCCACCTTCAAAAAAGGTGGACACATTATATTAATACTTGATTTTTCTATACGGAGAAAGAAAGCTTATATTTCACATGGAATCTTATTTCTCTTAAGCATTGCGCTAAGTGGTTCTAAAAATTTCTCTTCGTCTTCGCATTGGTTTTTTAAAGAATAATAAGCAATCTCAACAAGTTCTTTGCAAATATTCAAAATCGGATGTTTTCGCAATTTAGAAGCTGTAGCGTATTTTGCAACATTATATCTCAGTTCGTTAATCTCGTTATATGAGTATTTAAGCAGCATGCCGTTAACCTCTTCCATTGCGGAAGGGTTGTACATAATTCCCTTATATACAGCCGGAATCGCGTATTCCAAACCTTGACCTACGCAGTCATGGTTTCTGATTTCTAAGAAGTTTCTTAATCTAACTTCCGGAAAATATAAGTTAGAATGCAGCTGCCAATCTTCAATATTGGCATCAAAACCTTCAAAACCTTTGTCCATAAATTGTCTGAAAGTCATTCTGCCATTGATATTAACAGTTTTATCTTCTCTATTAATAAATATCATTGGTGTATCAAGCAGAGTTTCTACGTAGTCTTTAAAGCACATACCATCTTGGAATTTTGTTGCAAAACCGCATCTTTCGTTATCAGTATTAAGCCAAGCAAGTGCTCTAAAAGATTTGTATCCGGTATCGACACCGCCTCTGATTTTTGAGTTCGCAAACATGGCTGTCATAAATGGCATCATTAAATTTGCGATTCGGAATTTTTTCATTGCGTCTTCTTCTGATTTATAATCAATTCCGACTTGAATTCCTGCGGTCTCTCTCATCATAACATCGGATAAAATTCCCCAAAGATAATTTGCCATAATATGATATCTGCGTTTTGGTAAAAGTTTAATATTTTTGTAAGTTGTAGTTGGAGAAACACCTTTATTAATAAGTTCAATACCGAATTTATCTAATATTGGCAGGAGTTCTGAATCAAGGTTTTCAACTTTCTTTTTTAAATCACTGATAAGTTTCTGAGGTTCAACACTATATTCAACTTGGCACCCAGGTTCCAGAGTAATCGTATCGTGAATCTTTTTTAGTCCGATTATATGGACATCATCAAGAATATAATCCCAGTTGTCAGCTTTTGCGAATTCCCGTAAAGCTTCACAAATTCCATATTCACCGCCATACGGGGCAACTTCCTTAGTCGTTTTTACAAGCGGAATTCTCTCGTACTCAAAACCGATTTTTTGAGTAGTCTTGCAACCGAGTACGAACTCGTCCAAAAGCTGGTTGTACTCTAAATGTTCTTTTTGTTTTGTGTCACAATAATTCACGATGTTCTCCTTTTTTTATTATATATGAAATAAGAGTTAAAAGTGAAAAGATGGGTTAACAATTTTGTGTTTGTGATGTGAATATTTTTTATATATGACTTGTCATATATGCTAGTTTTTACCTCACCCTAACCCTGTCTTGGATTATTCGGGGTGTCGGCGGAGTAACGTCCGACCTCCACCTTACGGACTTTCGCCCTACCGACAATCCGCTCTCCTGCTAGGAGAGGGAACGCACCAAATTGATTTTAATAACTACACACCTATATCCCTATGCCTCTTCGCATCTAAGCTTTAACGCATCTTTTATGTATTATTATTTTAAATTAAGATTGATATTTTAACATTTCCCTGTTTGTACTATTATAAATACCATGGTGGATTATTTACAACGAGCAAAGTTCTTTAGAACTAAAAAAAGATTAGGTCAAAATTTCTTGGTAAATCCGGAGGTAATTGCGGATATCATTGATTTTGCACAAATTACAAAAGACGATGTTGTTCTGGAAATCGGTCCGGGGGTTGGGTTCGTAACAGAACAATTGGTTAAGCATGCCAAAAAAGTTATTGCGGTAGAACTTGACGAAGAAGCAATTAAAGAGCTTGAAAAGCTTGATTGCGACAATTTACAGATTATCCATAACGATATTTTGAAAACGGATTTGTCAGATTTATGTGAAGAAAAAATCAAAGTTGTTGCGAATATTCCTTACTATATAACATCTCCGATTATTGCGCATTTGTTAGGCGAAATAGACGATTTGGAGAACAAAAATAGAAATAAGATTATTGATATAATTTTGATGGTTCAAGAAGAAGTTGCAAGAAGAATTGTGGCGACAGAAAATAGCGCTTCTAAACAATATGGGCTTTTAACAATACTTTCTCAATTTTGGGCAGATTGTTCAATAATCAGGTTGGTCGGCAGACGCTCTTTTTATCCTGCGCCAAAAGTTAATTCTGCACTTGTATCTTTGAAAGTTAGAAAAGAGCCGCTTTTAAAGTTGAGCGATTATAAACATTTTAGAAAAACTATCAAAGCTGCATTTTCTCAAAGAAGAAAGACTCTAAAGAATTGTCTTGTTGGTGCCGGTTTTGATAAAGAAAAAGTTGCTCAAGTAATTTCTCAAATGGGCTTGGATGAAAATATTCGAGGCGAAAAACTCTCTATAGCGCAGTTTGGAGAGCTGTCAGAATTATTAAAAGCATAATTAAGGATTTAGGCATGCCAAGATATATAGCGATTACAGATATTCACGGAGAACTTAAGAAACTGGAAAGTGTTTTATCTCAGATAGAAACGCGTCCGGATGATATTTTTGTTTTTATGGGTGATTATATAGATAGAGGACCGAATTCTAGAGGAGTTGTGGATAAAGTTTTGGAAGTTGGTGAAACGCACAAAGCAATTTATCTTATGGGGTCACACGAATATGCACTTTTGCATGCCAAACAGGATGATTATTATCAGTTTTTGTTTGACAATTATGGTGGACCTGCAACCGTTAGAAGCTATGGAAGTTTTGAAAATATTTTCAAAATTCATGGCGATTTTTACCAAAATTTGAAGTTTTATTATTTAACAGATAAATATTTGTTTGTCCATGCCGGTATCAATCCGGATTATTCTCTGGAAGAACAAGATGAAGTGGATTTGGTTTATATTAGAGGCAAGTTTATTTATTCAAAACACAAGTTACCGCAAAAAATTATATTTGGTCATACAGAGTTTGACAAGCCTTATATTGACGAAGACAAAATTTGCATTGATTTGGGCTGTGGTAAGTACCCGAATGCTCATTTGTGCGGTTTGATTTTAAACGAAGACGGAACAGAAGAGTTTGTTTATTCGTAAGAGAAAAATGAAGATTATTCCTCTGTTTATAAAATGTCTACGTGCGTAGCTCCAATATAAGCCATTTGGCTGGTTTTGTTAAAATGTAACTCGTAAAGGTATACAAAACCCCGTATAGTCTGTATAATTAGTATACAACTAGATTGGTGTATACCATATTGGTAGAAAAAAATTACAGTACTAGTCCTTTTTGTGAGTTCATAAAAGCTGTAATAGCTCGTAGAATAGATATATGGGTAATTATAAAAAGAAGTTTGGCAAACACTTACAGGATTTGCGCAAGAAACGCAATTATACACAATGGAAGCTTGCAGAGATTACGGGAATTGATTCTAAATACTTGAGTAGATTAGAGTCTGGTGCTTCGTCACCTTCTTTTGATATGTTGAAGAAACTTGCTGATGCTTTGGAAGTTGATATTGAGTTGTTATTTAGGTTTACTGATATCGAAACTCGTGAAGAATTAGAAAAAGAAATTTGTAAGAAAATTAAAGCAGCCGGTGTTGAGGACTTGAAATTAATTCTCAAGATTGTGAATGATGTAATCTTATAATTAATCTTTAATTATCGTAGCATTTTAAACCCTTTTTTGTTATGATGTCGGTATGACTAAGTTTTTGTTAATTAGTGAGGATAGTGAAAAAGAGTGTATCTTAAGGGAGGTTTTCCCTACTGACGAAATTATTGTGTCTAGTGATAACACGATGATTTTTGATGTTTTGAAAGTGGAAGAGCCGGACATTGTTATTGTTGATGGTGATGTGAATGGACTTGATTTAAAGCCGCTTTGTCGAAAGATTAAACAATATCCTGTGGTTATAATTCTTATTTTAGGAGAGAAAGACCATACAAAAGATGTTATGCACAATGCGAACCTCTTTATAAAAACGCCGATTGACAAAAAGCTTTTGTTTGCAACTGTTGATTCCAGCTTAAGAACTCGACATGCGTTATTGAAGATGGCAAAATCGAACCAAGAATTGGCAAGGAGCTTGTATCAGTTGAATGTTCTATATAATACAAGTTCGCAACTGGCAGGTTCTTTGGATAAAGATAAACTTATCAAGATTATGATAGAGGGGATTGAGAAATCGCTTAATTTTGAATTATCTTGTACTCTTATTTTCCGCTCTGAACGAGAACCTGTGTTGATAATAAATTCACTCTATAAGGTATCGGATAGACTTCTGGAGGCTTTGAAACTTAGAGCTATATTGAGTTATAAGTCACTTCTTTCTGATCCGCCTATTGATATTAAAATCGGAAATTTGAAGATAGAAAAAAATATTAAACATAATATCCAAGAATATGACTTTTCTATTCTGAGATTTGATAATATGTTCGCGCCAATATCATTGAATGATGAGTTTTTCGGGTTTACGGAAATTTATAGAGAAAAACCTTTTTCTACAGAGGATGCAACTTGTTTTCAAACGCTTGTTCAACAAGTTACAATACCGTTGCAGAGTGCTTCTTTTACGCAAGAATTGAAGACAACAAACAGAAAGCTGCAAAAATTAGAACGTTTGAAATCCGAATTTATTTCGATTGTTTCTCACGAACTCAGAACACCGCTGACTGCAATTAAGAACGCTATGGATATTATACTTAGCGGCAAAGCCGGCGAGATGACTGAAAATATTGAAAAGTTCGTTTCTATGGGGAAAAGAAATGCGATAAGACTTTCCGGTATTATTAATGATTTGTTGGATATTTCTAAAATCGAAGCCGGAAAAATGGATTTCAAATTTGAACTTATTCATGTTGAGCCGGTAATTGAGTATGTAAAAAATAACCTAGCAGAAGTTGCTAAAGAAAAGAATTTGAACATCAAATATACTTCATCCGGTGAAGATGTGGAAGTTTATGCCGATTCTAACAGATTGGAGCAAGTACTAACGAACCTTGTTTCTAATGCAATAAAATTTACACCGGATGCGGGTACGATAGAGATAACTTCTAAAGTTGTTAATGCAAGAGAATTGCAGTATGACCATTGTTTTGAGGATGATATCAAAAGGCTTCAGGGCAATTATTTGCAGGTTTGTGTTGAAGACCATGGTATTGGTATTGAAAGAAAAGATTTAAATCATGTGTTTGATAAATTTGCACAAATAGAAAATTCTTTGTCACGAAAAGTTGGCGGTTCCGGTTTAGGTTTGCCGATTGCAAGACAGTTGATGGAATCTCATAATGGTGCTATTTGGTGTGATAGTGAAATTAATAAGGGCTCAAAATTCTATTTTGTAATTCCTATTGCAAATGATAAGAGTAACTTTTTGATGATTAGAAAACAGCTAGCGCAAAAGGCACGTTCTAACGGTTCTACGATTGCGGTTATCAAGATTAAATCAACAAACGAAGTTATTGAAAACTTGCTAAGAGAAAATAATTTATTAAACAAAACATATATGACAAATTCGCTTATAGAAAAAGAAGGTGCGATGACAACACTATCATTGATTTTGGTTGATGGTGACAAGCCTTCTGCAGAATTTTTGAAAAAGAAAATAGATTCTGTAATCGAGCAGAATAAAAACTTGTACGGCGAATGTGATATAATGTATTCATACGATATTGAAGGAGATACACATGAAAAAGATACTTATAGTGGATGACGAACAAGACATCGTAGAAAGTCTTAAGTTTGTTCTGGAAGTTTCAGGTTATGTGTGTTACACCGCTTATAACGGTGAAGACGGACTAAGGCTTGCAAAAGAACTTGTGCCGGATTTGATTATCCTTGATGTAATGATGCCAAAAATCAACGGATATAAGATAAGCAGACTTCTTAAGTATGATAGCAAGTACAAAGATATTCCAATAATTATGGTTACAGCTCGTTCTCAATTGGAAGATAAAATGATTGGTGAAGAAGCGGGAGTTAATGAATATATCACTAAACCATTTGAGTTGGATGCGATTGTTAAGAAGGTAGAGGAATATTTAAAATAGGAGAGTGAATGGTGAAAAGTCAATAGTGAATTGCATTTCTACTCACAAATCACTTCTCACTATTCACAAAAAGAATAATGGACACAGTAAACAACAAAACATTAGAAAAACTTAAATATGAACTTGTGCGCGATGGAGTTGTTGCTTATGAAACACTGGAAAAGGCAGAAGAGCTTGCAAATGTTCAGAGGATTAATATTGGTCAAGCGCTGATTAATTCAGGAATTTTGGAAGAAAGTACACTTTTAAAGTTTTTGGAATCAAAGCTTCACATTCCTTGCGTTAACTTAGAGGATTATGAACCGGATCCAAAGTGTTTTAAGTTTGTAACTTTTGCTGATGCCAGACGTTATAGAATTATTCCGCTGTTCAAGATTGAAGATGTTTTGACTGTTGCGATGGCTGATCCTTTGGATTTATTTGCTATTGATAAAATTATTGAAACGGCGGAATGTTCTATTGAACCTGTTATTGCGACTGAAACAAGTATTATGAAAAAAATTGATGAATACTATAAAGTCGCAGATACGGTTGATAGTATAACTTTGACTTCTGAAGAGGATGAAGATTTTGACTGGACAGAGGAACTTCATAAGGAAGAAGCCGGTGAAGAACATATCCAGCACGTAATCAGAGCAATTCTTAAACAAGCTATTATAGAAGATGTGCACGAACTTAACTTTGAGCAAGTTGAAGAAGGACTGAAAGTTGTGTTCAAAAAAAATGGAGAGCCATTTGATAAAGGTACTGTTCCGGCAATTTTGAATTCTGCTTTTGTTTCAAAATTAAAAACTCTATCAAATCTTGATGCTACAGTTTGTGAGATTCCACAACTTGGCAAATTATGTTTTAAGGTTGAAAATACGATGTTAATAGCATCTGTTTCATCTTTTCCTACAATTATGGGTGAAAGAATTTCGCTTAAAATATACAAACCTCCAATGAGTTTGGACAAAATTATTATAGACGAAAAGCAAAGAAGCATTATTACGCACGCTTTGAATAACCCTGGGATTATTCTTGTTTGCGGCTCACCATTGAGTGGTAAAACTCATTTGATTTATTCACTCCTTATAGAAGCTGCAAAATCGCAGAAAAATATTATGACAATAGAATCAATTGCCAAGTATGAACTCAAAGGAGTTAATCAGTGTGAATTGAACGAAAATATCGGATTCAATATGGATAAGGCGCTTAGATATGTAGAATTTCAATCTCCTGATACTATTTATTTGGAAGGGGTTAAGACGCGTGATGCGTTCGAATTCTTGTCAGAATTGTTTTATAGCGATAAAACTGTTATTACTGAATTTATGGCTAATAATATGACAGATTTAAGACAAAAGCTGGCGTTTGAAGACTTCCAATCTTTCAAAACTTTAATTTCTTGTTTAATATTTATTCACTCTCGCGATAGCGTAGAAGTGTTTGATAAAGAAACTCTGCAAAAGTATTTGGCTTAGAGCTATTAATTTTGAGATGTATATATAGTTTTTTTATTTTTATCTAAATTCATTAGGTTGGAATTTTGTGAAGTTGTTCAAATATCCGCCAATTGGAAGCATTGTATCAGTTCTATCATACATTTCTTGAGGCATCATTCTTGCTTTTTCTTGAGCTTCAATTCTTGCGTTATAATCACTGTTTTGTTGGTATTGTTTAACTTTCAATTGTTGATAGCAACTTAATTTTTGGTCGATATCATTCATTGCACGGCATTCTTCAATACCGTTTTCAAATTCTACTCTTCTTTTGTACCAATATGCAGATGTTTCATTAAACTTGCCTAAACCTTTTGGTTCAGGTGCGTCAACAAAGTTTGATGGAACAAAATCTTTCCATTGTGGTTCGTTGATTCCGTCTAGTTGAACTGTTTCTTCTGCAATTACGGCAGAAAATGGAATGATTAAAGCTAATAATATAAAAGTTCTTAGAATCTTTTTCATCAAATTTTCCTTTTTTTAAATTATATCATATCTATCTGAAATCAGCTATATGTAAGAATACTTTTACACAGAATCCGTATTCTTCGTTTGAATATAATCTGATTTCTCCATTCATAGCTTCGACTAAGCCTTTAACGATAAATAGTCCAAGCCCAGTTCCTCTGGTCGTTCTTGTAGTTGAATCATCAACTCGTGTAAATTTGTCGAACAAGGTTTTTAGTTTTTCTCTCGGAATTACATCATAATCATTTTGAACACTCACAACAAGCATGTCTTCTTGAATTTCATAATCTAATGTTATTGGAGAATTTTCTTTAGAATACTTAATTGCATTCTCAATAAGGTTTACAAAAACTTGTTCAATTCTATCATTGTCTGCTAAAACTTCTATGTTACAATCTTCCAGATTATTTATAATTTCTTTATGTGCATCATTTTTGATAAGTAAAATAGAGTTTTCAATAACAGTATTTATAGGAATATTGCTTATATTTACATTTAATCTTGCACCTTCAATATCGGGGATAACAAGCAAATCTTCAATCATTCTTCTTAATCTTTCTGATTGTTTTTTGATAATTTTTAGAGATTTTTGCTTCGTAGCTTCGTCAATTTGGATATCTTGTCTAAGAAGTCTTGAAGTATAGCCCAAAATACTTGTTAAAGGTGTTCTAAATTCGTGGCTCACTGTATCAATCATATTTGAGCGGAATTCGTTAACCTGTTTTAGCTCTTTGTTCTTTTTCTTTAATTGAATGTAAGATTTATGAATTTGGTTAACCATTCGATTAAATTCTGTTCCAAGGAATACAATTTCAAAAGGTGTGAAAATATTTGTCAGCAATCTTATTCTACGTTCATAGTTTCCTTTTGATATTGCGATGATTGCTTTGAAAAGCTGACGGATATTGATATACAAATATGATGTGTATAAACCTACTACAAAGAATACAGTAAGCATAGTAAGCAATATCGAAACAATGATTTTATCGCGGTTATAGTCAATGGCATGCTTGGTTATTGCTTTTGTTGTATTAACGATGATTAAAACATCCGGATTGGTCTTTTTTAAATATACAAGTGGTTGATTTTTTGTATTGCCATAAATAACGGCTTTATTATTTTCAAGTTTTTTAGGTAGTTGAGAAACGCTTCTATTATAACCTTCGTTTGTATAATTACTTGAGGCAACCAAGTTATTGTCTACAATTACGTATATTTGTCGTTTATCATCGTTTAAAGTTTTGAATAGATTTTTTTTCAGGCTGTTTAAATCCAGTACTGCAACTAATATTCTGTTATCTTTAAGTGTGCGAGTGAATACGGCATAATCATCTTCAATGCTATATGCTTTGTATTTTTCAAGTTGGTTATCTTTAACAACGGTAAGTTCTTTGTACAAAGGTAATTCTTTTAATAAAGAATCTAAATATTTTTGTTCTTGTTCCGGAGATTTATAATATTCTAAAGTCGTGATAATTTGTGCAAGTTCGTTATTAATTGAGTGTTCAAATACATCAACTTCTTCTGATACAATATTTGCAACCATTGTTGCTGCAGAGCGTAACTGCGCCCTATTTGACTGCTGGTTGATATTACTAATAATAATACCGCTCACAGTCATCGGAATAAGTACCGCAAAAAATATTACTATAATTATTTGTTCTGCTATTTTTAATCTTCTTTTACTAAAAAATTGTACCAATTTAATCTCACATCAATTTGTATTATTTTTCTCCAAATGGAGTTAACTTATATCCAACATTTGTAACAGTATGTAAGTACTTAGGATTTTTAGAATCCGGTTCGATTTTATTTCTTAAAGCTCCAACGTGAACTCTCAGCATTCTAACATCCTCGTCACTACTGTATCCCCAAACTTCTTCCAGAAGTGTTGCAAGAGTTACAGGTTTATTGAAATGCTGCATTAAGCAATAAAGAATTTCAAATTCTGTAGGTGTAAGTTTTATCCTTTTGTTAAGAATAATTGTTTCCAAAGTATCCGGCAGAATTTCAATCTCACCAACCTCTAATATTTCATTAGAAGTTAAAGTTTCTTCTTGTGGTTGGTTGCGTCTTAGTAGTACTCTAATTCTTAGTAGAACTTCTTGTATATCAAATGGTTTTACCAAATAATCATCTGCGCCACTATCAAAACCACTTGTCTTATCGCCGATTGTTCCTTTTGCAGTTAGCATTAAGATTGGAACATTAATTTTTGCCTGACGAATATTTTTGCAAACGTCAAAACCGTTCATTTTTGGCATCATTACATCAAGCAAAATTAAATCATATTTGTTATTGAGAGCTTTGTTTAAACCTTCCATTCCGTCAGATGCGGTGTCAACAAAATAGCCGCTTGATGAAATATCGAATTCCAACAAATCTCTGATTTCTGTATCGTCGTCAACTATTAATATTCTTTTCTTTTCAAGCATAATTACCTTCCAAATACAGGTGGCGGCTGAATATATAGAGGTTTCAGCTTTCTCCAATTTGTTTCATCTTTAGTTAAACCGATTTTTGCAAGAATTTCACCAATTGGATAATCTCCTTGTTGATAAGAAATTGCGCTTTCGGCATTTTGAGCCAATCTTTCTAATAAGCTATCATCAGTAATGACTTTTCTGCCTTTTACAAGTTCGTCAACTTTTTCCAATTCTACTGCACCTAGGATTTCTCCGTCAAAAACATAAGCTTTGTTTTTTCTTGCATCCAATGCTACCAAATCTTGACCACCAAGGATTTTAGATAAAATTTCAAGTGATGAAACTCCAACAGCTTTGATATCAAGCTGTTGCGCCAACACTCTTGCAACAGTTGTGCAAGCTCTAATTCCGGTAAAACTTCCGGGACCGATATCTGTTACAATCATATCAATGTCTTTAGGAGTCAAATTTTGACTTTTCAGAACGCTTACGATTGTTGATATCAAATATGCAGAATGATAATTTTTGCCGTCTGACAAAATTGTTTCACTCTTGAGAATTTTCTCGTCTTCTGCAAGTGTTATGTATGTTTTATCTAGGCATGTGTCAAAAGCCAATATTTTCAATTTTTTAATCCTTCTATAACTTTTTTGTCTTTTTTGCCAATAGCCTTGAATTCATAAATTCTGCTATCGTCATCATCGTACGTTACATTAATTTCAATTCTTTCAAATGGAAGTTCACCTTGAGAAAATTCTGCCCATTCTACAAAAGTAATTTTTCTGCCTGCAGAATATTCTCTAAGTTCATCTGTAATAGTTTTGATGCCGGTGTTTTCAAGCCTGTATAAATCAAAATGATAAACTGGAATGGAAGCGCTGTGGTATTCGTTTAGGATAACAAAACTCGGGCTTGTAACTTTTTCTTTGATTCCAAGAGCTTCTGCAACCAGTTTTACAAATGCAGTTTTTCCGGCTCCAATTTCGCCAAATAAATTAACAAAACAGCCTTCGTCCTTAACAAGGTTTGCAAATTTGTAAGCTAGTTTTTTAGTATCTTCTAGTGTTTTGCATTTTTCTCTATACATACCCTGTTCCTTCCGCTTTCTTTTGCTTCATATAAAGCTTTGTCTGCATTCTTGAATAATTCTTCGCCCGTAAGAGTTGGCTCAAACTCGGCTAAACCCATACTTATTGTCACATTTATATTTTTTTTGTCAATAGGAATTGAAGTTTCTTCTACTGCTTTTCTTAAACGTTCACCAACAATTTGTGCTTCTTCAATATGAGTATAAGGCAAGAGTACTGCAAATTCTTCTCCACCGTATCTTGCAGGAATATCAGACTCTCTCAAATGCTCTTTAATAATTGCAGCTACAGTACGCAAAACCGTATCACCGCTTGCGTGCCCATAAGTATCGTTTACTTTCTTGAAAAAGTCGATGTCAATCATCATTGCGCATAAAGGATTTTTCTGACGTTTTGTTGTTGCGATTTCCTGTTTCAAACGTGTTTCAAATTGACGTCTGTTATTCAGATTTGTCAAAGCATCCAATGTCGCATATTGCAAAACTTTAGAATATGTGTTCGCTCTATTTATCGTAATTGCAGACTGAGTTGTAAGTTGCTCAAGATAACTTATATCACGTTTAGAAAGTTTGTCTAATGTGCTTCTTGCTACAATACATCCACTGATTTCACCTTCTGTAAGAAGAGGAAATGCGCCGATTTTATCGTTATTCGTTAAGATATAATTGTCTTTTGGATTTAATTGTTTAAGAGCTTCGTAAATTCTTTCATCTTTGCAAGCCTTTGGCCATACGAGTTTGAATTCGTTATCTTGTTTTAAGAAAACATAAATCAAATGGTCTGATATAAATCTGTCAAGCATTTCGCCAATCAAAGGCACGATGTAATTTAATTCGTACTGCGTTTCAATAATTTTGGCAATGTTTTTCATAGAATCATGAAAATCCACATTAATTTTCGATTGTTCATTTAAGACGATATTTTGTAGTTTTAAAGAAATTTGTGAGCCAAAAATTTTCATCATAAACAAAAATTCTGTATCAATGGAACTTCCTTCTTCAAATTCAATTTCAATAACACCAAATTCACTACCGGACTTTAAAATAGGAATGTACAAAGATTGAATTCTAAATGTTATTTCGCCAATAACTGATGGAAGTTTGAAAGCTTTAGAATTTATTATAAAATCTTCGCCTTTGATTTTTTCAAAAGTATTATAAATTTCAGAATTGTCTTCTATAATGCTCCAATCAGTAACACTGTTTCTTATAGTTCCTGTAACATTATCAAATACATATAGAGAAAGAGTTTTTGCAGGTGCAATTTCTTTTAATAAGCTCTCTATCTGGCTTGCAAGACTGCAAGTATCTACGTCTTTTTCAAGTATATTTGCAACTTTTATCAAAAAATGAAAATTCTTATTACCCATTAATACTCATTTTCCTCATCAAATTCTTTAAAGAAATCAAAACCGGCACAGCTTTGGAAATTTTTAATAATAGCTTTGTCGAATTCTTCGTCCGGTACAATTTTTCCGTTCACATATGTGTAACCTACATTTCCCACGGGCTCATCAGTAAGTTTTTGTGTGTAATACTCATCACTTGTTATAAATTTTCTTGTAGCATCATTAAGCAAATTGAAAATATACGTAGATTCTAATGTTGTAGATTGTGGCTCTTCCAAAATGAGTATTGCAGCCTTGTGAAGCTCTGTTATAGAATCTCTATGTCTGTTTAGCTGTCTTAAAAGTACTGCTAAATTATAATGTGAATCAAACCTCATTGGTTCAAGCTTGATTGCTTTGCAATAATCTAGCCCAGCTTCTCTGTATTCACCTCTCAAGTGATGTGCGACAGCTCTATTGTAATAGATGTCATAGTTCTTTTTTAGAAATCTTAAAGAGTTTGTATAAGCTTCGATTGCATCACCTAAATATGTGTAAACTAAATATCTTTTATCAAGAGGCAGATACATTGCTTTTTGTTTGTAAGCTACACCTTTGTTATAATATGCAAGTCCTCTGTTCGCACGGATACTTTTAACATTGCTATAAACAAAAGGTATCCATAATTTTAATAATTTGATTTGAGTGATTGTGTCAAATTGCTCAATTGCTTCATCAAAAAATCCTAAATCTTCTGAATATACAATGCCCAAATTCATTCTTGCCAAAACAAATTTAGGATTATATTGGATGGCTTTTTCGTAAGCGTCAACTGCTGAAAAATAATCTTCATAAACTGCATAAATATTACCAAGGTTAAACCAAGCTTCGTAGTGTTCTGGATATAGTTTTAGTCCTTCGTTATAATATTCAAGAGTCTTTGCCATGTTATCTTGTGAATATGCTTGATCGCCTCTGTATATCAAGTACATACCCTTAACTTTCATTGCTTGTTTTTCTATCCAGCCCCAGAAGAAAAAGCCCAGCAAAGCGATTAAACATATAAGGATAACAAGTGTAACTTTAGAAAATAATTTTCGTAAAATACGTTTCATACGAGATAATTATAACACAAATGTGAAGGGCTTAGGTAGTGTGTATGTGAGTTGAAAGTTGAAAATTGAAAGTGGAAAGTTGTATTAAAAATTCTAGAGTGTAAATTTGTTTAATGGACGCAATATTGACTACATGCAAAATTCGTTACAAAACTTAATCAGGTTTTAAATCATGAAAACATGGGCGGAGCATGGGTTTGTCATGTGTTCAAGCTCTGAAACCATGTAGGCGTACGCAATTAGCATGGCTGCAAACAAGATTTATCAATAGACTTGCAGGTTTGCAATAGTTTTAAGAAAACGTTACAATTGCCCAAAAGTGGGTTGTAAATGCGCTCTTAATCAATATAATAGAAATATGTTAAGGAGTTTTGGGGATTTCCTTAATTTAACAATCAGATAATCACAAATAAATCAAGTTATATTTTGGGGAGGAATAAGTGTTCAAGAGTCGTGATATGGGGAGAGCAATTGCCGTAAAGAGATGGACTCCGACGGCATTAGAATGTTACAAAAGAGGGTGTGTTTGCGAAGGTTGTTTTTATAGTGACTTTTTTAGCGCAACTGCTCAAAAATGTCAAATGAAAGCTGCTGTATTAGAGCTTGTTAGAACAATCGGTGCACCTAACGTTGAACTTCCGCAGATTATTGAGGGATAGTTATTTCGTTTAGAAAAAAGTTTTTATGCCGCCAGGAAAGATTTTTCTAAGCGGCATTTTGATAGTTTATTCTATAAGCCCTTCGCATAAAACAAATCTGCCCAAAATTTCAACATCGCAATAATGTTTAAGTGAATCTACTAGGCATTTGTTTTTGCAGAAACCACCGGAAAGATAAATTTTTTCAGGCTTTTTGCAAAAATTCCAAGCATTGAATGCAATACCGTGGACAAATTTTGATACGGCTTCAGAAGGTTTTATTCCGGATGATATTGAGTCCATTATTTTTTCCATTCCGAATATACCGCACGTTACAGCAAACTTTTCTGAATTAAACTCTAAATCTTCCGGCTTTAGGTTATAAAATTTAAGCAACATTTCAACTGTTGCTCCGGTAGAGCTTGCGCAAGATGTATTCCAATCCATGTCATGGAATTTACCTTTTCTGAACTTTATCCATTTTGCATCACGACTACCTAAATCTAATACGGTTGCTTCTTGGGCTTCAACAATTTTCATTATTTTTTTAGCCCCTTGAGCCAATGCAATAATTTCATTTTCGCTAGCGTTCGCCATATGACCGCAAGAACGGTCTGGAGTTATCTTTTGAGATTTGATTATTGCAGAAGGCAGGATATAATAAAATTTATTGCTTTCATACTTTATTAAGAACTCTTCTGTAAAAAGTTCTTGGTCTGTAATTATTTTAGAATATGTTGTTCCGGCATCTAAATATATCATTGTTCACGACTTGAAAATTTCTTAAAATGAGTTAAAATAAGAATACAGGCAAGGGTAATGCGAATACCCTTACCCACCCATTAACGGGTTTTGATAGTGAGAATTAGTATTATTAATAATGCTAATTCTCTTGCATTGACTTCAATCAACATTTTTACCTCCTTTCCAATGTTGTTGAAACCGAGTTAAAAAGTCTAAGAAATCTTTAGCCTGTATTCTATTTTTAATGTTCTATATTTATTATACTTAAAACACTTTGGATTTATAAACATATTATAAACCGGAGGGTTGAAAATTGTTATAAATCGGTTATAATAAAAGAGTAGGGAGAGGTCTTTCGACCTCTTGTTCAACCCCTACAATATGCATGCAATAGCAAGTAATAAATGCCCTATGAGCGTAAGGGCATTTTTTACTATTACAAGCATTTCTTGTTTTGTCATAGCATCCTCCTTTCTCTACACCTTTGTCCAACAGAAGAATGTCGTGTATGAATAAAGGATTTTGCCATCAAGGAATTGCCCTACGAGATGATGATATCATAAAAGTAAAAAGAAAATATAATAAATAATTTCACAGTAGCAATCTTTTTCTGATTGTACTAAAATTTATCTATGGAAAAGTTGGAAAAATATTATAATCAAATAAAAAACTCACCGGTATTTTTAGGCATGAGTGATGATGAGCTCAAAGGGTTGTTGGAATGTTTTGGGGCTCGTATTCGTAAGTTTGAAAAAGAAGAAATGATTATTCGCCAAGGAGATGTTATTTCTAACATTTATCTTATTTTGGATGGCGAAGTTAACATTGAGAAGGATTCATATTGGGGGCGGAGAATTATTATTTCAAGGCTTGGCAAAAATGATAATCTTGCGCTTTCTTTTGTAGGTTCAAAAGATGTTGAATCAAGTGTTGATGCAATTACAGTTAAAGATACTACAGTATTAGTTTTGAGATACGAAAAATGTACTTCTATGTGCCAAAACGCTTGTACAAGACACAAGGTTTTGATTAATAATCTTTTCCGAATTCTTTCTAAGGAAAATATTGAACTTATCCAAAAAATCGAAAATGTTTCTCAAAAAACTATTAGAGATAAATTGCTGACGTATCTTTCAAATGAAGCTCAAAGACAGCATTCAAACAGTTTTGATATACATTTCAATCGTCAAGATTTGGCTGATTATTTGAATGTGGATAGAAGTGCTATGAGTTTTGAATTATCTAAGCTTCAAAAAGAAGGTTTGATTGAGTATAATAAAAATCATTTTGAATTGTTATAGTTTATTCTTTCTCTGTATAGGCGTTACTGTTCGGTAAAAATATTATTTTTCTATCAACAAAAAATACTCCCTTCTCTAAATTCTTTAATTGTAGTAAAATGTTATTGTAAATTTAGGAAGGTTATTAATATGATTAACAAACTTATTAAAGAAGACACGAAGATGTTTTTAACCGGAAACGAAGTACTTGCCTATGCGGCGAATTCGGCAGAAGCTGAATTTATGTACGGTTATCCGATTACACCTCAAAACGAAATTATGCACACTTGGTGCAAATTGCTGCCAAAAACTGGTGCAGGATTTTTGCAGACTGAAGATGAGATTTCTGCCGGATTCTCAACCATTGGCGGTATTTTAGCCGGAAAAAGAGCTTTTACAGCTACAGCCGGTCCTGGTAATGTAATTATGCAAGATGCTCAATCAATGGCGGAAATGATGAGAATTCCGTTTGTTTGTGCAGTTATGCAGAGAGGTGGACCTTCCACTGCAACTGTTATTTATGCTCAACAAGAAACAAGATTAACTTGTTTTGGCGGTAATGGTGAAGGTTTCAGAATAGTGTATTCTACTGCAGGACATCAAGATTTGTATGATTACATGATTAAAGCATTCAATACAGCTTGGAAATACAGATTCCCAACTTACGTTTTAGCTGATGGTTATCAAGGTAAAATGAGAGAGCCTGTAATGCTTTATGACCCTGCTTCTCGTGGAATTACTATGGTTCCGACCGAAAAAGCTTTGTTAGGCGATGGTCAAATTGGCGTTGACAGAAAATCTGCTCACTTAAGAAACACTTATAACATGGAAGAAGAACTTATGAATGTTCTTGAAGGTTATAAATCGGATTATGAAAAAATGTCTGAAGAAGTTCAAGAATGGGAAGAATACAAAGCTGAAGATGCTGAAATTCTTGTAATTGCTCACGGTATTGTAGCTCGTTCAGCAAGAACTGCAATTGATGAGCTTAGAGAAAAAGGTATCAAGGCAGGTTTATTCAGGCCAATTACAATCAGACCACTTGCTGTTAAGCCATTAAGAGCAGCTGTAAGCAGAGCAAAACAAATTCTGTTCACAGAATCTGCAAACGGTCAACTTGCTCAAATGGTATTAGAAAAACTTTACGGACTAAACACACCTTACGAAACACTATTCAAAATGGGTGTTGGCGTTACAGGTGATGATATTGTTAGTAAGGTCGAAGGAATGCTTAGTAAAGTTTAGGAGTTGAGAAGTTGAGTAGTTTAGAAGAAGTTAAAAATTTTGTCTATGGTTTTGAAAAGCTTATTGTTTGGCAAAAATCCATAGAATTAGCGAAAATAATCTACTCTATAACTTCAAAATTTCCTAAAAATGAAACCTACGGATTGTCATCACAAATTCAGAGATCAGTTGTATCAATTTCTTCAAATATAGCTGAAGGGTACGTAAAATACTCTCCGAAAGAACAAATGAAATTTTCAGAAATAGCTTATGGCAGTTTAATGGAAGTTTTAAATCAAACAATAATAGCAAAAGAATTAGATTATATTTCCGAAGCTGATTATTTGATTATAAGACAAAACGTAGAAGAAATATCTAGAATGTTAAATGCATTGAGAAATTCACAGTTAAAAAAACTAAGTTAAGTAGTTCAGAAGTTTAGAAGAAAGTTTTTAAATTAAACAAATATTACTTTATATTCTTGTTTAAAATTTCTTCTCAACTCCTCAACTACTAAACTACTAAACTCAAGGAGAAACATATGTCAGAAATATTAACCTTGCCACCAAAGCTTCCGAAATCACAGAATGCGGAAGTCGGTGCGAGCAAATTTTGTCCGGGATGCGGACATGGTATAACTTTAAAAGCTTTAGAAACAGCAATAGATGAACTTGGTATCCAACAAAAGACTGTTTTTGGATGTGATATCGGATGTTCACTTCTTGCGTGGAATTATTTGGATGTTGATACTGTTCAGACTCACCACGGAAGAACAACTCCTGTTATCTACGGTTTTACAAGAGCAAACAAAGATGCAATCGGTATTGCATACATGGGTGATGGCGGTGGACTTGCTATCGGGTCTCAACACCTTGTAAATGCTTCTGTTAGAGGTGAAAGGATGATGATTGTTGTAGTTAATAATACTAACTATGGTATGACAGGTGGTCAAATGTCACCTACAACAATGCCTGGGCAAAAAACAGAAACAACACCTTACGGAAGAGATTGCTCTGTAACTGGTAAACCTGCAAAAGGTGCCGAAATGGTTGCTGCAATTGCAGATCCTACAAAATCTTTTGTAGCTCGTTCAACTGTTTCAAACTTCATGAAACTTAAACAAACATTTGTAAAAGGTTTAAAAAATGTTGAAAACGGTGGTTTCTCATTTGTAGAAGTTTTATCAATTTGTCCTCTAAACTGGAGAACAAATAACGTCGATACATTCGGAAGACTTCAACAAATGGAAGAATTCTTTGAAGTTAAAGAGTTTTTGAATCCGGAAGGATAATTCAAGTTGAGAAGAACTAAGTTTAGAAGTTTAACGGAAGTATTAAATGATTTTTTATACAACTTGCTAAATATTGACAATTATTATAATTTCTTATCAACTTCTAAGCTACTAAACTCAAAAGGAGATTAATATGTCTAGAACAAAAATAGTTTTAGCCGGAGAAGGCGGACAAGGTGTGCAATCTATTGCAAAAATCCTTGTTGAAGCTGGTTATGAAGCCGGTAAACAAGTTTTATATATTCCAAACTTTGGTGTAGAACAAAGAGGTGGCGTTTCAATCGCTTTCTGCCAAATCGCTGATGAAAGAATCGGAGAACCAAGATTTGCAAAAGGCGATATAATCATTATGCTTTCAGATAGAGCAATTGACAGATGCGAAGCTTATGTGAGCGAAAATTCTACAGTTGTATATGATACATCTGTTTGTACAAAGAAACCACAAGTTAAATGCAAACAAGTAATTGGTGTTGATGCTAATAAAATTGCGAACGAAAAACTTAGTGCAAGAGTATTTAATATCATTATCTTGGGTGTTCTTTTAGCAGCAACTAATGTTTTGAAACTTGATGATATTAAAAATGCTATGGAAATGGCACTTGGTAAAAAATTCACTGCCAAACCAGAATTGAGAGAATTAAATTATAAAGCTCTTGAGATGGGAATGGAATTGGTGAACGTCGGAGCAAGAGTGTAGAAAAAGTTTAGAAGAACTAAGTTTAGGAGTTTAGAAGAAGTTATAATAATTGCTATTAACTAACAAGTTTAACAGTCAAATATTTAATTTTTCTTCTCAACTTCTAAACTCCTCAACTTCTAAACTACTAAATTACTAAACTCGAAAGAAAGGATTAACAATGACAGAAAAAGAATATCACGGCTATAAAATCGAAGGCGTTGGTAAAGGTAAAGCAGATTATTATGTTTATACCGATTTGTGTAAAGGCTGCGGACTTTGTATTGCAAAATGCCCTATGAATAAGGCCGGTAAAAAATGCTTGGATTGGTCAAAAGAAGTAGGCTTATACCAAACACCTGCTGTAGCACCTGATCCGGAAGTTTGTATTGCTTGTGGAGCTTGTGCTCTAACTTGTCCTGATAGTGCAATTAGAATTGAACGCAAGCCTGCAAGCTAACCATAAAATAAAAATTTTTTAGAGAAACACTTTTGGTTTATGAACCGGAAGTGTTTTCTTTTCCCCTGTAACCAATGCCGGCTCTGTAACCTGAGATTGCGTAAAGAATTGGTAAAGCCGGCTCAATCCACTTTAATCCGGACATTACGGCAACTGTTGCAATGTCATCTGTGTGTAAACAAATATCCAAGGCTTCGGGTTTGCGTTTTTTGTCATCATTATCTTTAAGGCAGCGGTTGATAAAATGTTTGCCTATGTAGTTTGCAATCTTGCTGCCACCAATAACACCGGTTAAGATAATTCCGCTAACCATTCCTAAAGCTCTGGCAGACTTTGATTTTATGTTACATTTTTCTAATATGCCGAGTGCAGCTCCCGCTCCGATATTGCAGAGGAAAATATTGGCGAGATATTGGTACGCTCCTTCTTTAATTTTGTTTGGAATTTTAGCTTTATAATCAGGGTCAGTGAGCATGTCGCCTGCAATTCCGCCTGCAATACCACCAAGAACAGGTATTAGACCGTATACTGAAAGTCTGCCGATTTCTGAAGAAATATTATTTGATGTTATGTTTTCCGGTTCCGGTATAAGCTCCTTGAAAAGAGCTTTGCCATCAGCAGTATTTAATCCTTCAGAAAGTTGCTTAATTTCTTTTATACTTAGAATGTTTGATTCTGCTTTTTCTAGAATTTTACCGCTTTTTTCTTGGGTTGGATTGTTTGATAAAAATGTATCTATTATTGGGGTATTCTTTTTTGTGAGTTCGGTATTGCTGACAAATTTGGGGACGGTTCGGTATATTTTTGAACTTATTTTTGGCGCATAAAGAGAAGACACTACCGCCCCAAACATCGTCAGTCCTGTCTGAATCGTTTTTCTTTTTCGATTTTCAACAGGTGTATTATTACTTTCCTTTAATACAATATATCCAGCACCTGTGCTTAAGGCAGCTGGCACTGTTTTTGAGAAATTGTTTCCCAGCCTTGGCTGGTCAAGGAATTTACCAAAATGTTTTATTGTTCTCATGTTTGGAGAACCTAACAAGCTTATTAAAAATATAGTAAGGCAAACCTTACATTTTGTCAAGAGTCATACGGATAGAAAGAAAAAATTATTTTTTAAATATGAAGAACACTGCTAAAATAATGAATACAAATCCGATAAGATAATTCCATTTGAATTGTTCTTTAAGGTACAGTACGGAAAAGACTGAAAAAACAGTTAGCGTAATTACCTCTTGTATTGTTTTTAGTTGTACTGCGTTATAACAATCGTATCCGATTCTGTTTGCAGGAACTTGGAAGCAGTATTCAAAAAATGCAATTCCCCAGCTTGCTAAAATGACAATTAAGATTGGCAAACTTCTGAAACGCAAATGTCCGTACCAAGCAAACGTCATGAAGATATTTGATATTAATAATAAAATAATTGGCATAATGTGTCTAAACATATGATAATTTTAGCATGAAAAAACGCTTTGCTGTTGCAAATACTGTATTTGTGATAAAATTTAAGCAATTGTTAATATAGGAAGGAGATTTATAAATGGCACAAAGAATTGGTATTGACGTAGGTGGAACCAATGTAAAAATCGCACTTGTAAGCGATAAAGGTAAAATTATTTATTCAAATTCAATCCCAACAAGAGCAGAAATGGGTTATGAATACACGATTAACAGCATGAAAGATGCAATCAGAGATTTGCTTAAAGAAACAAAGATGAAAGCAGAAGATATTGAAGGTATGGGTTTTGGCTTCCCAGGCCAAATTGATTGCAAAAAAGGTATTGTAAGACTTGCTCCAAACATTCCTGGATGGGTAAATGTTCCTATCGCAAGTATTATGGAAAAAGAATTTGGAATTCCTACTCGTGTTGATAACGACGTAAGAACAGCTGCTTTAGGTGAATTAAACTATGGTGCCGGTGTTGGATGTGAAAACCTTGTTTGTATCACAGTTGGTACTGGTATTGGTTCTGGTCTTGTAATCAATGGTAAATTGGTTCGTGGTGCTGATAACGCTGCCGGTGAAATTGGTCATATCAAATTAAATATGCAAGGCGGCCCTCTTTGCGGATGTGGTGATAGAGGATGTTTAGAAGCTTATGCATCAGGTCCAAGTATTGTGGCTATGGCAGAAGAATACATTAAAGGTGGCAAATCAACTAAGTATAGAGAACTTGCTAACCCTGATATTACACCTTATATTGTTGCAGTTGCTGCCAAAGAAGGTGACCCTGTTGCAAAACAAATCTTCAGAATCATGGGTGAATACATCGGTATGGGCTTAACAAGTGTTGTTAACCTGCTTAATCCGGAAAAAATTATTATCGGTGGTGGTGTTGCTGATGCCGGTGATATCTTGCTTGATCCAATCAGAGAAACAATTGCAAAACGTGCAATGACTATCCAAAAGAATGTTCAGGTTGTTCCTGCACAATTGGGTAATACAGCCGGTGTAATCGGTGCAAGCTTGTTGATTAAATCATAAGTTGCTGAATTAAATAATTAAAAAGAGGATGACCAAAAAGTCATCCTCTTTTGTTGTTACAAAATTTCCATTACTGGTTCTGAATGTTTTATCTCCGGAATTTCCATCAGGTTTGGAAGTTCAATTGGTTTTGGAGTGTTCTTTACTTCAGCATGTCTTGCGATAACCGGTTGTTTAGCTTTTGTTTGCTTAATCTTTGCAATTGCAGGGTCTGGATTAACCTTTTGTCTGTTGTATTCCAGCATGATTTGGTTAACAAATCTTCTGGTTTCTCCGTATGGCGGAATTTGTCCGCCAAATTTCTTTACGTTCCCTGGACCTGCGTTGTAAGCTGCTAGAGCTAATTCTGTTGAACCGAACATTTTATACATCATTTTGTAATAAGTAAGTCCGGCTTTGATGTTTTCACTCAAGTAATAAGGGTTAAATCCCATTCTGTTTGCTGTTGATGGGAGCAACTGGAATACACCTACTGCGCCATAAGGGCTTCTCAAATCGTGTTTGAAGCCTGATTCCTTCTTGGCTATGCTAAGTGCTAGTGCGGGGTCTACATTCATTTCGATAGAATGTTTAACTATGGTTTCTTTAATTACACTCTCTGGAGTTGGAGCAGCTTGAACCCTAACGCACAGCAAAGCTAGCAATGCAATAGTTGTTAAGACTGTTTTTCTAATCATTGAAATCCTCTTATATTATTTGTAAATTGGATTCTGTATACTATCCTAAAAAATCCTCCCTACGGTTTCACTTTGTTCTCGGTTGGTTCCTCTCAGAGTGTCTTTCCTAAATTTTTTGTTAACCTGACTCCAAAAAACTTGTTAGGCGACTATCTGCTGAGTTTCTCCGCCCTCCGGCTTGGATAAATAATCATACAGAATTTATGTCATACATATCTTAATACAAACAAGAAAATTTTTCAACCCTTTTGTTGTATTTTATACACTTAATCCCCCGAAAGGGCTAGTTAAATAATACAAAATTTGCGGTTAAGAAGCCTGCGTTTGTTGAGCATGAAGTCTTCTTCCGTATTGAATAAATTTATACACTTATCTAAATTCATAAAATTAAAAATTGAAAAAATATCTGAATGTATATTAAATATTCCGGCTTTGGAATTTTTCAGGGCTTCAATAAATTCTATTGTGCAATCTTCTACAAAGCTCAAATCAATTCCGATTGTTTTATCAGAAAAATTTTGAATTTCGTCCATTAATCTTACGGTTTCTCTTAAGTCCATTTTGGACGTTAATGGGGTAATTATACAGAATTTTTGTGAAGTCTTGATTTCCATATTCTTATTTTAATATTTTGTTCACAAAATATTAATTACCAGAAATTATGAAATGAGTATAACTTAAGTTGGGGATTTTTTAAGTGGAAAATGGAAAGTTATATTATTGCAAACTGTACCTTTTTCTTGACACTATTGCTAATTCTGTAGTAATCTTAAATAAGACATGTCGTTATTGGGAAGGGATTTATGTACATAAAACAGTTGGAGATAGACAACTTTAAGTCGTTTGCGAACAAAGTTGATATACCGATGCTTAAAGGATTTACGACTATTTCCGGTCCAAACGGTTCCGGAAAGAGCAATATTATTGATAGTATCTTGTTTGCATTGGGTTTATCTACAAGTCGTACTCTTCGTGCTGAAAAACTTTTCCACTTAATATCAACCTACAACAAAAGAAACGAAGCATTCGTAAAAGTTACGTTCGGAGAAACGGAAGATGGAGATTTTTCGGTTGCAAGACGTATTAGAAAGTCGTCACAAGGCTTTAACAGTATTTATTATCTTGATGATAAAATTGCAACTTTGTCCGATATTCACGCAAAGTTAGAAAAATTTAACATAACTCCAAATAGCTATAACGTAATGATGCAAGGTGACGTTATGAGTATCACAAATTGTACTCCTAACGAGCGCCGTAAGATTATTGACGAAATTGCCGGCATTGCTGATTTTGATAGAAGAATAGAACAAGCAACAAACGAACTTGATACGGTAGAGAAGCGTGTTGTAAACTCTACTTTGATTCTGAATGAAGTAAATACACGTTTAGAACAGCTTAATGAAGAAAGAGAAGTCGCTCTAAAATATCAGAAGCTCAAGGAAGAAAAGACTGGTCTCGAGAGCCAGATTAACACTGTTAAATTCTTCGATTTGCGCAGAAATCTGGAAAAAGCACATGAAAACATTCTGGAATTTACCAAACGTAAAAAAGAGGAAGAACTTAAATCAAAAGATTTGGAAGAGCGCTTGAAATTAATCAAAGAAAAATATGATGAAATTTCTAAGACGATTACTGAAAAAGGTGAAGGTCATCAACTTGAATTGAAACAAAAAGCAGAAGAAATCAAGGGGGCTATTTCCAGAAAAAATTCCTCTATTGTTTATGCTGATAAACAAATTCAAGATAATTTAAAGACCGTTGAAAATACTAAAAACGGTATAGAAGTTCAGGAAGGCAAGATTAAAGATTCTGAACTTAAGATTTCTTTGAAACAGGATGAAATCAAAGGTATTGAAAAAAATATTGAAGAGCAAAAAGCGATTTTACATAAAATTCTCGAAGATATGTCTGGCTTAAATGAAACAGCCGAAAAACATTTGGAAAAGAGAAACGCTTTAAGAAAAGAATTAGAAGCTTTGCAAGACAAAGAAACAAAGCTTATTCAGAAACAAGCGCCTATGGAAGCTGATTTATCTTCTAAAAAGAAAGCAATTGAAGATGCTAAGACAAAACTTGCAGAACTTGAAACTTTTAAGGCAAATTTCTCAGAAACAAAGGCTTCTAAGGAATTATTGATTGAACAACTCGGCAAAGAACTTGACGATTTCAAAATTATCCTTAAGAACACTTTGTATGAATATGATAAGACTAAAAATGAAATTAATGACTTTGAATATGATGTTCAAGCAGCACGCAACAAAATATTCAAGTTACAAGCAGCTAAAGAAGCAAACGAAGAAGCTAACCTCGGACGTGCAGTTGATACTGTTGTAAGAGCTAATATTCATGGGGTTCACGCTCCATTAATGAAACTCGGACAAGTTGATGAAGAGTATTCTACTGCAATGGAAATCGCAGTTGGTGGTAGAATGGCACATATTGTCGTTGATGATGAACATGTGGCTTCAACCTGTATCGAACTTCTAAAATCTTCTAATGCCGGTAGAGCAACTTTTGTTCCGCTTAACAAAATTGTTAAGTGTCCAAGAAGTTTGAATTTGCCAAAAGAAAAAGGTGTAATCGATTTTGCGATTAACTTGATTGATTTTGATGACGAGTATCTGAATGCTTTTTATTATGCAGTAGGTGAAACGCTTGTAGTGGAAGATAGAAGTGTTGCTAATAAACTTATTGGTAAATACAGGATGGTAACTTTATCCGGTGATTTGTTTGAAAAATCAGGTTCAATCACTGGTGGTGCCGTTCGTAAAACGGGTTTGAAGTTTTCGCAGAATTCTGATAATGAATTGGATACATATAAGGCTCGTTTGAAAGAAATGGAATCAAAATATGCAGGTTTGATTTCTAAGCGTTCATCTTTAGAAAATAAGCTTGAAGATATTCGTAACAAATATTCTGTTTCTACAACGGAGTTTAGTAAAGCAAAATTAGAATTATCCAATTTGGAAACGAGCTTTGCTAATACTCAGAAAAATATTGATGAGAAACAGGAATTCATTAATACGACTGAGCCGGAAATTGCATCAATTGAAAAGTCTTTAGACAAGATGGAAGAAGAGCATATTGACATTTCTGAAAAAATGACAGATGTTCAGACTTCAATTTCTGAAGTTGAAAAATTGATGAATGACTCTGATTTGAAAGATTTGAAAGAAAAAACTTCAGGTGTAGAAGCAGAAATCAAGCGTTATGAAAAAAATATGGCAAATGCCCAAAACGATATTGACGGCTTGCACCAGCAAATAGATTTCTTTACAACTACAATTAATACTCACAACGATACAATTGCTCGTTCACTTGCTACAAATAGAGAATTGGAGCTTGATAAAGCAAAATTTGTCGAAGAAATTAAAGGTTTGAACGAACAGTTAGAAGTGTTGGAAGTTCAAATAAAAGAAATTACGGAAAAATTGGCAGAACTTCTTAAGCAAAGAGATGATATTAACAAAGATTTAGTTGATATTGAAACTCAAAAGAATTTGAAAGCTTCTGATATAGAAAAAATCGCAGAACAAATAGAATCTTTTAAAGCACGTAGACGTGAACTTGAGCCTCAATTAGAAGAAACAAAGAATATTCTTGCAGAATCAGGAGTGAATATTAATGACTTGGCCCCTGTTGAGATGTCTATTGAAGAAATCACATCAAGAATTCAGCGTTTGCAGAAAAGAATGGATGATTTAGGTGCTGTTAATATGAAAGCGCTTGAAGATTTTGAAAAAGTTTCTGCTCGTCAACAAGAATTGCAGAGCCAAATTGAAACATTGAGTCATGAAAGAGAACAAATTCTTGAGAGAATGAAAGGGTATGAGGATTTGAAAAAAGAAACATTCCTCAAAACTTATAACGTGATTAACGAAAACTTCAAGGATATTTTCCATAGACTTTCTGATGGTGAAGGTACATTGATTTTGGAAAACGAAGAACGACCATTTGAGGGCGGACTTGATATTGAGGCTCAACCTAGAGATAAAAAGAAACAAAGACTTGCAGGTATGTCAGGTGGAGAAAAAGCGTTAACGGCTTTGTCTTTCGTGTTTGCTATCCAAAAATACATGCCGGCACCTTTCTATGCGTTTGACGAAGTTGATGCTAGCCTTGATGGTATTAACGTGGAAAAACTTGCGCATATTGTACAATCTCAATCTGAGTCAACGCAATTTATTGTAGTTAGTCACAGAAAACCTATGATTGAGTCTGCAAATAGAACAATTGGTGTAACTCAAAAAGAAAAAGGTATCTCAAAAGTTACAGGGGTTAAATTGAGAGATTAGGGAATAAAATTGAAAATTGTAGGTCAGGCATTGCCTGACAAAAATATAATTAATCAATAAATTAAGAATTATTTATGAGTGATTTAATACAAATACAAAATTTAATATATGAGATTCGTGGATGTAAGGTTATGCTAGATAGCGACCTTGCAAAACTATATGGAGTAGAAACCAGAGTTTTAAATCAAGCTGTAAAACGTAACATTGAAAGATTCCCGTCTAATTTTATGTTTCAGTTATCAATTGATGAATTTCAACTTTTGATATCACAAAATGTGATATCAAAAAATGAAACAGAAAAAAGAGGCGGAAGACAAAAATTGCCAAATGTATTCACAGAACAAGGTGTTGCTATGTTGTCTTCTGTGCTGCGTTCAAAACAGGCTATTCAAACAAATATTCAAATTATGAATACCTTTGTAAAAGTAAGGCACTTTGCGTTAGAAAACAAAGATCTAACAAAAAGATTTCAAGAGTTGGAGCAATATTTTATCAATTATTGCAAAGATAATGAGAAAGATAAACAACAGATATATGAAGCAATAGACTTGCTAATGGATAGAACAAAACCAAGTAAAGTTGGTTTCATAAAAACAGAAAATCAATAGAATTTATGAGCGATTTAATACAAATACAAAATTTAATATATGAGATTCGTGGATGTAAGGTTATGCTGGATAGCGACCTTGCAAAACTCTATGGAGTAGAAACATTTAATTTGAATAAGGCTGTAAAAAGAAATTTGTCACGATTCCCAAAGGATTTTATGTTTCAATTAACAAAGGATGAATATGATTCTTTGATATTCCAAATTGGAATATCAAACTCTAAAAGGGGTGGACGTCGTTTTATGCCTTATGTTTTCACTGAGCAGGGAGTTGCAATGTTATCAAGTGTTTTACAGTCAGAACAAGCAATTTCTATAAATATTCAAATAATGAGAACGTTCGTTCAGATGAAACAGTTTGCGTTAGAAAACAAAGATCTAACAAAAAGATTTCAAGAGTTGGAGCAATATTTTATCAATTATTGCAAAGATAATGAGAAAGATAAACAACAGATATATGAAGCAATAGACTTGCTAATGGATAGAACAAAACCAAGTAAAGTTGGTTTCATAAAAACAGAGGATTAAAAGATTAGGGAAAAATTATAGAATATAAATGATGAGTGGTTCTCGTCAAAACTTTTCTTAAAAAAGAAAAGGTGGAGTAAAAAAAGAATGGCAGTGAATAATATAGACAGTTTGAATAATTTACATCATCAAGGTTTAACCGCCAAGCAGGAAGAATACGTTCAAGAGGCGGAAGTTGACGGTATTGAGATTCTTGTAAATATGGCAAAACAAGGCAAGATTGACCCTTGGAATGTTGATATTGTGGAAGTTACAGACAAGTATTTGATGCACTTGTTCCAATCAAAAGCGCAAAACTTGCGTTTAACAGGAAGAACACTTTTGTTCGCTGCAATTTTGCTTAAATTGAAATCTAATATCCTTGAAGGGTTGGACGTTATGGATTTTGAACCTCAAAGAGAAGATGATTTCAATTATGATGATGAAATGCCTTTAGATTATCAGGATGAAGAATATATTCCGACTAATAATGTTATTTCTATTGATGAAGTTTTGCAAAGAAGGACTAGTGTCAGACTTAACCACAATAGGGTTGTGACATTGCGCGATTTGATTCGTCAATTGGAATTTTATGAAATGCTTGATAAAAAACAGTCTTTGAAAAATGCACACGAACGTGCAAAAAGACGTGTTCAAAATTATGCGAAACTTTCTCCAGATGATATTATTAATCTTGCTCACGATGAATATATTGAAAATGGGGTTCAGAGATTGAAAGCCAATTTGTCAGAAATTCTCAGCCGACAAGATAAGATTGAGCTTAACGAACTTACACTTTTGGGAATGGATAAAATAAGTGCGTATATTTCATTGCTATTTTTAACAGTAGAAAGTGATTATGACTTGGAACAAGATGAATTTTATTCAGATTTATATGTAGTTAAGCGTCCGCATGTTGAACAAAGTCATAATACAGATACTGGGGAATTAGCCCCCACCCTAGCCCTCCCCCGAGGAGAGGGAACGGCGCAAGATTCGTTAGATTCAAGCATTGAAAATGCAAAGAGTATAATTGCCGAAAATAGAGAGGTTAATGCGTAATGGAACAGTTAAAGTCGAGAATTGAAGCCGTTCTGTTTGTTACGGCGAAAGTACTTCAAATCAAAGATATTGCAGAAATATTGGAAGAAGAACCTGAAAAAATTGAAGAAGCGCTGTTGGAATTGATTATGGATTATGCTTCTCGCGATGGAGCTTTGGAAATTGATGATGAAAACGGTTATATTTTGCAGGTTAAACAAGAACATCTGGATATTGTAGAAAAACTTTGTCCTGTTGAGTTGAAGCCACCAGTTCTTAAAACACTTACTGTCATTGCTTTAAAAGAACCAATTAGACAATCTTTGTTAAAGGATTTGAGAGGCTCGAATGCTTATGAACATGTTCAAGAACTTTTGGAAAAAGGTTTGATATCAAGACATAAGGATAAAAATGGCAGATCTTTTAATATCAAAACAACTCCAAAATTTGCTGAATACTTCAAATTGAAGGGAGATGTCAGAGCTCTGGTCAAAACGTTGAATATTGACAAAGGAGTAAAAGATAGTCCGGAAGATTAATATAGTGTTCCCTCCCTTGATAGGGGGAGGGTAGAATTTCCAAATGAGAGCTGTGCTCGAATTTGAGAAATTCGGGTGGGGGCTAATTTGATGTAAATTAAATGTTAGGCACGTCTTTATAAACAGTTCTTAATTCTTTAAAAATAAGTTTCACACATTCTAAAATTTGAAATTATAACATTTTACATACAAAAATAATAATCATGAACAAAACTAAAATAATTCTTTATTCAATATTAACAGTACTATTGCTTGGCGCTATGTATTTTCGTGCTAATAATGCTTCTATATACGCAGGTTTAGGAAATTATTATTACAAACATAATAATATATCTAAATCTCAAATGTATTATGAAAAATCTTTTGCTCATGGCAATATTGATACTGATGCTCGAGAATTTTATGTTAATTCTATTATTAATTCGCCATTGACTCTTTCGTCACAAGAAAAATTGGTGAAAATTGCAGAAGATAAGTTGCAAGACAGAGCTTCTTATCAGGCAAAGGAATTTTTATATAATCTAAAGCGCGAGATACATAACCAATATCCGCTTAATTATGTTAAACAAGCTCCTTACAATCAGCAAATTGTGCATTGGGGAAGATTTCCTGTAACATATATGTTTGTGAACTCCCAGATGGCTCCGCAGGAGTATGTAGAAGAAATTAAACAGGCATTTAGTATGTGGGAAAGAGTTGGAATTCCTTTTACGCGTACAAGTGGCAGAGCGGATATTATTGTTGATTTCCAAAATACTAAAACCGATGATGTTGAGTATGGAAGAAAATATGTGGTTGCATATACAGTTCCGGATATTTCAGCCACCAAGTTGTTGGGCATGAATATTCATTTCTATCTTCAAACTCCGGATGGAAAATTATTTACCAGAAACCAGATTTATAATACTGCGTTGCATGAAATATTCCACGCATTAGGTTTTATGGGGCATAGCTTTGAACCTGATAATATAATGTATTTGTCAAAAGATAGTGAGAGTTTTCTCAATGATACACGTGCTGAGTTGACAGAGGCTGATGTTTCTACTCTGAAACTTTTGTACAAAATTAAGCCTGATATTACGAATGATAATAAACTCAAGGGGCAGTATGTTCCGTATTTGGTGTTGGGTGATGATGAAGAAATAAATATTTCGAAAGAGAGAGAGGCTAAGAATTATATTTATAATGCTCCGACATTACCGAGTGGTTATATTGATATGGCAGAAAGCTTGGTTGCGCAGAAAAAATATCCGGATGCTATCAGAAATCTTGAAAAAGCTTTGCGCTTGGCTGACAATGATGAAATTAGGTATGTTGTTTACTATAACCTTGCTGTTGCCTACAATTATATCGGGCATCAGGAAATGGCATATGATTACATTACTAGAGCAGAAAGTATAAAAAGTGATGAGGAGTTGCATTTCTTGAAGGCAGAAGTGCTCCTGAAGACTAACAAGGCAGATGCAATAACTGAATATGAATATTTAACAAATCTTGCGCCACAAAATGTAGAGTATGCAGTTAGGTATGCAAATATTTATATTAAGGATAGAAATTATTTAAAAGCTCGAAAAATTCTTAAACGCTTGGTCAAGAATAATCCTGACGCAAAAAAAGATAGACGCTTGAATCCTTATAGAATATTGTTGTTTCCATAATTTTATGCTAAATTTTGGGTATGAAAATAGACTTAGTTAAACCGAATCCAATTATTACACCCAAAACTACAGGATATGCTGCTACGGTTGCTCTTGGAGCTTCGATTATTAGTGGTGTAACTAAAAATAAGACTTTTAGAAGACAACACAAAATTCTCGCATATCTGTCGGCAGTGTTAACAGCTTTGCATGTTGGCTTGATTGAATATTATCATCATAAATTTAAAGCTGATAGAAAATAAGATTTAACCTTTATCAAGAACTTTTAACATGTATCTGGTGCTGTCTTTGGAGTTGTGAGATTGGAGCGCGATTTTGTAGCATTCTTCTACAACTTTATTGTAGGCATAATCGTCTTCCAGATAGCTTTCGATTTTGAAAATCAAATCAGAAAAATCTTCGTAGAAAGGCATGTGTCCGTCAAAAAGCGCCAATTCATCTCTGTAGTCGCTTATCAATAGTTTTTTGCAGGCAACAGTTTGAAAAGTTCTATAATTAAGTGATGAAATACCTTGTGAATTCATGTTGAAAACAATTTTGGTTTTGTTGATAGCGTTTGCCATATCTTGTTCGTTATCAATGAATCCGCGATAGCAAAGGTCTATTAGTTCTGGATATTTAGAACGGCTGCGTGCATCTTTATAGTGCCTGTCTATCGCATACCAAGCAATTTTTAGTGTTGGAAGCTTGGTGATTAGTTCTTCAAAGAAACTGAGCCTATAGTCGGTATCAAGACGACCGGCAAACATGACGTCATATTCTGGTTTCTTGCCCAAATCTTTGTAGACATCAAAGTTTACAAAGTGAGGTAAATAGTTTATATTTGGGAAAGTTTCATAATCAGTCAGAACTTTATCCCAATAAAAAGTATAATTATCGTTGTTTTCTAAGTATTGTAAATATTTTTCCCATTGAGGACCGGAGGTCTTGCTGCGCAAATCATCAGAAAAATAATTTATGGACGGGATTGTGAGGTTATTATCAACTTTTATTTTTAATCCTGAATAATCGTATCCTGCGATTATGTTGTATGAGTTTTGAAGTATTTCTTGTAAATTGTTGTCAAAAAGTTCATCAAAGACCGTAACTTTGCAATCATTTTGGCGAAAGCCGTCAATCATGCTTGCGGTTGTAAGTCTTCCGCCAATGCTTTCTGGTAAAATTGCTAAAATTTCTCTCTTTCTCATCTTGATAATATTTTAGCATTATTAATAATGCTTTACAAGGTAATTAGTAGTATAGTAATATATGAATAGAAAAAGTCGGTAAGAAAGAATGTTAAAAGTCTTTTTACTTGCTTTTTCTTCAGAAAAACCTTTGAACAATGATAAAGTAGTAGAAAAAGTTGGTAA
>OBLI01000520.1_pt1 | contig 41113 bp, 18 predicted proteins | sample 1519701 | NCBI WGS metagenome assembly OBLI01 (sample SAMEA3663005, study PRJEB22513) | pig gut metagenome | biome: pig gut; feature: pig-associated habitat; material: faeces | place: France | collected 2012
AAAGATGCTCCGTGGGAGGATGTCACCAAACTCAAGTACATTGAGGAACTTACCAGGATTCTTGACGTATAGGGTTTAAAATACGGGATTCTTTAATAAAGGAAGACACCGCCGCGGGGCTCCCATGCCGTCAGTGCCCATACTTGGTTGGAACTGTCAACAAACACCTGAGCTAAACGGTTGTCTATGCACACGTCAATGTTTCTTATTGTTCCCGAACCGGTGGCATATTGGTATATGCCGTGTCCCATGGTGGATATCCACACGTTGCTGTCCTTGTCAACCGCAAGCGAGGTGACATGGATATTCTTCTGACGTCCCTTTTTTGACGTAAGGTTGAGGCGATGGGTGGTTTCTGAGATGTAGTCGATGACGAAAGCCCCGTCGTCAGTTCCCACCAATAGGCTGTCGCCCATATCGAGTAGGGCATACACCGACTGTACCGACTTGTCGTTGGAGGTGTGAAAACTGCGCATGGATATGCCGTCGAAGCGTTTCAGTCCAGCGTCGGCGCCTATCCAGATATAGCCGTACTTGTCCTGTGCCAATGCCCTGATGGCATTGCGCCACAGACCGTCATAGTCTGAATAATGCCTGAACGTCAGTTCCTGTCCGTTCATTACCACTGCCGCCAGCAGTGCAAGTATAGTTGCCCTAATCCTCATTCTTAAAGACATTTTTAGTTTATAACAAAGAGATATAGAGTAACAGAGTTTTATCTCTGTATCTAAAAAAACTTATTATCTCTGTGTCTCTGTGTTTATCAAAAAACCGCCTCCGCTCGCCATCGTGATGTCGAGAACGGTTTCCGAAGTCACTTCCTTCTCCTCTCGCTTGTAGTCCTCGGCATTATGATTGGCATTGATGCCGTCGCGGAAGATAGTGGCATGGTATTTCTTTCCCTTTTCGAGGAAGTCAAACTTCAATGTTATTGTGCGCTTGTCCCAGTTGGTTTGTCCTGCCACATACCAGTTACCGTCCTTCTCGCGGGCTGTGACGATATATTTGCCCATCTCTCCCTGCGGGATGATGGTGCGGTCGAACACTGTGGGGAGGGATGCAATCATATCCACGCACTCCTGCTCCTTCTCATAATTGGTGGGAGCGTCGCAGAGCATAGTAAACGGAGAGTCATGCACTATGTAGCATGCCAACTGATGGCAGCGTGTTCCCATGCTTACCGGTGCTGTATAGACAGCCTTCCAGTTGTCCTTTGTGCCGTTGCGCATAGCACCCGGAGTGAAATCCACTCTTCCTGCCATCATGCGGATGTATGGGAAGGTCACGTCGTATAGCGGCATGTCATTCTTTAGTTCTGTCCATCGTGCCTCCTCCATGCCGAACACACCCTCGTAGTTGAGGATGTTGGGGAAGGTGCGGCTCATGCCCGTAGGTTTGTAGTATCCGTGATAGTCGAGTACAAGTTGGTGTTTCATCGCAGCCTCGGCAATACGGTAGGCCAGTTCCACTGCCTCCTGGTCGTCGCGGTCGAGAAAGTCGATCTTGAATCCTTTCACTCCCATAGCCTTGTATTTCGTCATAGCCTCGTCGAGATGCTCGTCGAGCACGTTGAACACAGTCCACAATACGATTTCCACACCCTTAGACTTGGCGTATGCAATAAGTTCGGTCAGGCGGATTTCGGGGATAGGATTCATGATGTCGCCCTTCTTCGAGTCATACCATCCCTCGTCGAGCACCACATATTCAATATTGTTCTTTGCAGCAAAGTCAATATAATACTTATATGTCTCATAGTTGATGCCGGCCTCGAAATCAACACCTTTGAGATTCCAGTCGTTCCACCAGTCCCAAGCAACCTTTCCCGGTTTTATCCACGATGTGTCGTTGGTCTTTGCCGGTTCGGCAAGTGCATACACGAGGTTATTCACCGGCATCTGGGTGTCCTTCTCCGTTACGGCAACGATGCGCCAGGGTGTCTGGAACTGCTTGCCGTCAGTGCATGCAATATAATCCTCGGTAGAGGTGACATAACGCTGTTGTCTCCAAGGATATTTACCGAAAGTCTTGGGGTATCTGGCAAACCATGCCTCAAGTCTCTCGCCATCTTTGCCTTTCTTTACGAACATACCAGGATAAGCCCTCAGGTCGCTTTCGAGGATGGTGAGTTTCACTCCGCTGTTATCTATGGTGGCGGGCAGGAATGCTAATTTCTCTTTTGCCTCCTTAAGCGGTTGGGCATCATAGATATTCTGGAATGCCATTGCCTCTGGTTTCTTGTCGTTGGTGGAGAAGGACAGCCATGACATATTATCTCCATTGAAACGGAATTCCGCCTTTTCGTCGGAGATGGTTGCCGGCACCTTGCCCTTGCATTGGAAGCGATAGGCAATCCCCTCGTCGAAGGCGCGGAAAACTACCTTCCATCCCTTGCCCAAGGTCATCTCCATCTCGTTGTATTCCACCGTCAGCGTGCTCTGACGATAGAAGGGGGCGGCGAATGATGACTTATAATACTTTGCCTTTGAGCCGCTCGCCTTGCCCTGATAGGCATTGTTGATGTCTATCTGTGAGGGGCGCATCACCTCTCGTCCATCATGTAGAATACTCCATGTAAGTGTCTCTCCAGAAACGACAGCAACTTGCAGTCGCTTATTTGGCGACTGCAAGTTAAAAGTTTTGCCATACATCGGCATGGCCATAATTACCATTATAAAACAAATAAGGGCCTTCATATAATTTATTTATTAACACAGAGACACTGAGTCACAGAGTTTTTCTCAAAATCTCTCCGTGTCTCTGTGCCTCTGTGTTCGATTAATTACTTTACGCTCCACTCAAACACTCCGGCGGAATTATCTTCCGGCAGGTCAATCTCTATTTTCACGGCAGTGGTCTTCACGGGGTCGAAGTTCACTGTGCAGGCACTACCCTTGATTGACGGATATTTGTCGGCACCGCTCACTGGCTTCCACTCGCCGTTGTTGTCCTTGTAGTACATGCGCCATGCCTTAGGTATGCGGCATCCGCCCCAAGGGCCGTCGTCAAACCAATATACCGTCGCGCTTTGCACTGTAGAAACCTGCGGGAACTCGTATGCAATCCACTCTGTGCAGTTGTTCTTAGGCCACCAGTGATAGTAAGGCATAGAGCGGTCGTTGCCGTCCTTCGGCACTAAGCGGTCGTTGATAGAAGAGAGTGCGCCTGTTTTTGTTGATGCAGTTATCTTGCTCAATGAGGCGAGAGTAGCCGGCTTTGAAGGTCGCGATGCGTTTAAGTCCTGAGCCTGCCATACGCGCATTTTGCCGCTTCCTCTATGACACCATGCGTAATATGGTATAAGGGTCATGCGCACATCCTTGGTGGTGAGTCGTCCGCTCTTGTCGAAGCTCAGTATCTGTGCGTCGGTCTTTATCACCTTTATATAATAGTCAGCCACCTTGGTGTCCTTGGCGTGCAGTGTGCCGTCCTCAACCACCATCTTCGGTTCTTGGTTAATCAATGCGCCCATGAGGTCGAAGTCGTTATCAGGCCATTCGGCACAATAAACGACAGGTCCACGCTCTATAGCCACAAATCCACGGTCGGACTCCACCTTGCCGTTGGCACGTACAGTGCGGGGGGCCATGTCGAAGTGTACGCGCACCACATCACCCTTCTTCCACTTGCGGTCGATGGTGAAGTAGCCGTCGGCAGTGAGCTTGCCCTCCACCTTCACTCCATTAACCTCGATGCTGTATTGAAGGCGGAGGTTGTCGCTATATTCATACAAGTCGCTTGGAACTACCTGGTTGCGCACCCATCCGGGTATTCTCACCTTCATAGCCCATTGTCCTGCCTTGTTGGCCGCCACCTTGATGGCGATGTCGCCGTTCCATGGATATTCAGTAGTCTGCTCTATAGCCACTTTCTTGCCGTTAACATCTAATGTGGAGTTGTTGCTCATAAAGAGGTTCACATACACGTTATTGTCCTTCACCGCATATACATATCCCGGCAGCGATGGGATGAAACGGGCTATGTTCGACGGACAGCAGGCACAGCCAAACCATGGCTGACGCTGGTGCTGTCCCATTGACTCAAGTGGATTGGGATAGAAGAACCCGCCACCGTCGAGCGACACACCCGAGATAAGTCCGTTATACAGTGAACGTTCAAGCACGTCGTAGTATTTCGACTCGCCGTGGAGCAGGAACAGTCGGTAGTTGACATACACATTACCTATGGCAGCGCATGTCTCGCAATAAGCCGACATGTTGGGCAACTCATAGTTCTTGCCAAATGCCTCGCCCGAAGCTGTCGAACCGATACCTCCGGTGATATACATCTTCTTACCCACAATATTGTCCCATATACGGTCTATTGCCTCAATATAAGACTTGTCGCCCGTAAGTGCAGCCACGTCAGCCATACCGGCATACATATAAGCGGCACGCACTGCATGTCCCACAGCCTCATCTTGCTCAAGCACCGGCTTGTGGCTCTGGCTGTATTCGCTCTTAAACTGTGTCTTTCCTCGATAGTCGAGCAGGAACTTCGCCTCGTCCAAGTATTTCTTCTCGCCTGTCAGCACATAGAGTTTGCATAGAGCCATCTCGGCAATCTGATGTCCAGGAACAACACAAGCCTGCTCTGCCTTTGGTCCCACCTCGCGGCATACACAGTCGGCATATCGGCATGCAATGTCGAGAAACTTCTTTGAGCCGGTGGCTTGATAGTGAGCCACGGCGCCCTCCACCATGTGACCTAAGTTATACAGCTCATGGCTGAGGTCTTCCTCTTTCGACCATCGCTTGTCGCCTGCCCACTCGTGCGGATGCTTAGGGTTCATCGTGCGCGATGTATAAAGGTAGCCGTCTGGTTCCTGAGCCTTTGCCACTATGTCGAGCACGCTGTCAATGTATTGCACGAGACGTTTGTCGCTGTAAGTCTGCAGCGAGTAGCTTGCACCCTCGATGGTCTTATACACGTCGGTGTCGTCGAACGATAAACCGCCCACCTTGTAAGACTCGCTCGGATTGGCTGCCTTCTCAAAGTTGGTGTATCGTCCGGTCTCCTCGCACTTGCTGAAGGCGAGAGGTATTGTCACCTCACGGCTTGCCTTGAGACGCTGTCCCCAGAACGAGTCAGTAACCTTCACCTTGGTAAATTCCACAGGAGTGATAGGATAGCCGTGGCCACCCTTCTTCTGTGCGTTGGCTGGCATCATCACTGCAGCCATGATAGTTGCGATAACGAGTTTTTTCATTATTTAATTATTATAGTTATTATTGTTATTCAAAGACTGCTTGCATCATTTGACAAATCCGCTTGCAAAGATACAACTTTTTCCTGTATAGAATTGATAATATAGTCCCAATAAATGCAAAAAATGTCTCATTTTTCTCATTATAATGCTTATTAGTACTGTTATAGCACGGAAAAGTGGTGTTGTATCGGAGCAGACTGATCTTTTCGATACAAATATTGCAAACATTGGGACTAATTTTGCAGTGTGATTGTAGATTTTTCGATAACTTTGCAGCCAAAAAATCATAATTTAAGGTACAATGAAAAAAACGCTATCAATCATTATTGCCGCTGCTTCGATGCTAAATGCCGCGGCACAAAAGACTATCTATGTTCCTAAGGACTTGCAGAAGATGGACTTGCTTTGCGACTCATCCACATGGAGCTATGCACGAATGACTTGTACAGACAACTTCGCCATTATGTGGCAGAAAGGGTTCGGTTATGACCTTAGTTGTCCGTCCCCGCTCGAAGGTAAGCCGATGAAGGTGGATATTGAAAACCTCAAGGAGAAGTTGGAAAACTACTATGCCTTCTTCCGTGATTCACTGCAGTTCACGCGCAAAGGCTCTAAGGCTGAGAAATACCGCATGATGGTGATGCTCAACTACTCGCTCGAAGGCACTGCTTATGGTGGCGACTACGACGGGCAGATAGGTGCGCTGTGGCTTGCCCCCAACCGTGTGCAGGACAAGCGGCTCAACTGCATCGCCCACGAGTTAGGCCACTCGTTCCAGTCGCAGATAATGTGTGACGGCGAGGGCGAGGCTTGGGGAGGTTGCGGTTTCTTCGAGATGACCTCACAGTGGATGCTCTGGCAGGTGAATCTCGAGTGGATAACCGACGAGAAGTATCATTTCGACGCCTTCACCAAGACCTGTAACAAGGCTTATCTGCATTTTGAAAACATCTACCATTCGCCTTATATTATTGAATGTTGGGGCGAGAAGCACGGCAAACCGTTTATTGCTGAGCTTTACCGTCAGGGAAAGCAAGGCGAAGACCCCGTGATGACCTATAAGCGACTGACAGGAATAACCCAGTCACAGTTCTGTGATGAGATGTTCTGCAACGTTAGGCGTATGGTGAATATGGATTTTCCGAGGGCTTGGCGTGAGACGAGGGCATACGTGGAGAAGTTCTCAACAAAATTGAGAACAACGGAGTCAGGATGGCATAGGGTTGAGCCTGAGTGCTGTCCTGAGAATTACGGTTTTAATGTCATTAAGATTGATGTGCCCAAGGCAGGGGCTACGGCAAAGGTTAAATTCCGGGGATTGACTGAGGCAGATGGATTTAACATCATCAATAAGGATGCTGCCGGATGGAGATACGGACTAGTGGGAATAGACACCGAAGGCAATGCCGTTTATGGCGACGTTTGTTCGGCTAAGAAGGGAACGGCAACATTGAAGACCTCAAAGAACCGTCCGCTTCGCAGTCTTTATCTTGTGGTTATGGGTGCTCCCGCAAGACATTGGCGCAACGTTGACGCATGGGGTCCGGAAGGAGAGGACAAACAACAGACAGATGCACAGTGGCCATACGAGATTCTTACCTATTAATCATAAAAAAGGGCTGCGACCTAAAAGTCGCAGCCCTAAAACTAATACTCAAATTATTACAAGAACCATTACTTAATGTTGTAAACCTTACCATTCTGGATGAAGAGACCCTTTGCCTGCTTCAGCTCTACACCGTTGAGGTTGTAGATGCGTCCGATGGCGTTGTTTGCTGTCTTCACGTCAGAGATACCGGTGATGTATGACTCGTTGTCCATAAAGGTTATGTTATATACGTATGTCTTGCCGTCAACTTCGAAGCAGATAGCACCAGTCTTGAGGAAGCCCTCTTCTACGTCAATCATTGTAGAAGCAGCGAGATAGTAAACGCCACCCTCGTTAACGATGTTGAGAGTTATGTCACCGTATGGGTCGCACTCACCGTTAGCGTTGAAGAAGAGACCGTTGTCAGTAGTTGTTCCATCGCTGTAGAGTCCATTTGCCAACTGACCCTTGAAGTAGTAGTTGTCAGCACTTGTGAGGTCGTCAACAGTTACGCCGAGAGCCTTGGCAGCTGCCTCAAGGTCAATCACAACCTTAGTGTCGTCGAAGCTTGCGAGAGGCATCTTGATGTTTGTCTCGCCAACAACCTCAACAGACTCGAGGCTTGCAACGAAGGAAACAGTGAACGGAATCTCGATCATCTTGCCAGTCTCCTCATTTACGAGGAATATGCTTGCCTGGAATACAGAGCCGATGGCGTTTACACCAGGAACCTGATATACAGAGAATTTACCTGTTGACTTATCCCAGCAGATACCTACGGGCACCTGATCGTTGCCAGCCCAACTCTGTCCGCGACCATCCTTGTTAATCCATACGCCAGGAGCGGGTGAGCAGGGATACTTGGTATAAGGAGCGTAGATGTCACCACCCTGAGCAGGGATAGAGTCGGCGTTCTGGATATAGAGCATTGGCTCTTCTGTGCCGATGAGTTCAGCAGCCTGGGCTACAGTGAATGTGAACTGAGTCTGGTTGCCGTCAGCGATATAGTCAGATGCAGAAGCGATAACCTGAACGGCAGCTGGCTTCTTGGCTACGATTTCCCATTCTGTCTGAGCAAGTCCGCCTTCTTTCTTTACAATATTGATATTGAGTGTTACAGTGAAGTACTTGTCGCCGTTGAGGAAGTAGAGTACGTCAGTGTAAGTAGCACCTACGTTAGTCTGTCTTCCACCATATAAACCTACGTTGAGTACAGAATAGTCATTTTGTGTAACAGGCTCCCAATATGACATAGCGGTCTCGCCCCAGTTGCATACGAATCCGTTGGCATCAACCCAGTAACCACCATTGTTGGCGGTGCCGGTACCAGAGTAGAGTGTAGTCTCGTCCTTCAGCATCTTGGCTTCGAGACCTGTTGTCTCAAGATCGAGGGCAGCAGCTATGGCGTCAACATCAATGTTCACCTGATAAGCCTGATAATCAACAGACTGGTCATCAATGTTAATCTCATAATCAAGGTTGCCCACGCTTGTCATATCTCCAAGTCCCTGGGCAGGAGCCTCGATGAAGCTGACCTTATAGTTGAGCTTGTAGTACTTGTCACCATATATAATATATATTTCAGCGTTGACGTTCTCGCCAGCCTTGCAAGTGCCGGGGTACTGTCCGAGATTGCATGTGAGAGCATTTGTTGCGGGATCGAGTTTGAATCCTTCAAGGAAGATAGAGCAGTCTGCGCCATAGCCGGCAGCACCGAGGTCTTCTGAAAGTTCGCCCTGCTGCGGGTGTCCCTGAGGATACATAGTGCGGCGGAGCCACCATCCGGGAGCACCAGCTGTGCTTTGGTTGGTAAGTGAGTCTTTCATCACACCAAGCTCAGTGTCATACCAGTTGGTGAAAATCAGCTGAGAAAGAGAAGGAGCCAGGACAGCGGCTTCAGTGCCAAGCAGTTCTGCTACTCCAGTAAGGTCAGCTGAGAGAGAAAGAGCATCATATCCCTGGTGGTCGTAACGCTCAGCGGTGATAGTCTGCTCGCCTACGAGTGTCAGCTTGCTGAGCTCAGAGCGCAGGACTGTTGCAGGTTCTGGAACTTCAGGCATTACGAGGATATTAAAAGTAATGTCGAAAGTAGCCTGCTTGCCATTGAAGTTGAGCACTGCAGTTGTCTTAAGAACATCGCCTCCAGTATTAGCCTCCGGCATCTGGCCTACATAAACCACGAAGAGGTCGTTCTCAACATCACAATTAATACCACTGAAGAACTTTGCCGTTTCACCGTAAGGAGCGGCATTACCTTCAGCGTCCATCCACATCTCACCGGCATTACCAGTCCAGCCTGTTGCGTCGGCGGGAGCCAACACATCGGCAGAACCCTTAACCTGGAACATTGGTGTGCCTTCAACTACAGTCGGGTCTTCTGCCCAAACGTCATAAGCGGCAGCCAAAGTGGCGGCATCAGTGTCGAGAGCCTGAGCCACGTCTGTGAGTTTGAACTCAGCCGATACGCTGCTGTAATCCGTAGTCGGATACTGTTGCACGGTCTGTGCGAACTGTGCATTTGCAGTCAGCGACACCACCGCCGCCACTGCTGTGAGCCATAAACGTCTCACGGTTTTCTTGGTAAATAATCTCATACTTAAATTTATTAAAATGTTACTAAATGTTTATTTCATGTTTCAACATAATATGCCGATGTGGTTCTAATTACGATGCAAAAGTATGAAAAATATAATATTTTATATGTAAAAATAGTCTCAATTACTGGCAATGAGACTATATTTGCATAAGTTAGGACTATTTTTGCATCCCAAAATCAAAACGGGACTTCTCTTGTATATGTTAAGACTATTTTAAATACCGTTACAAAAAATAATAACTACCTTTGCACCGTCAAACGTATCAAACGAACGAAATCGTAAGAAAATGAAGAAAAACTTAAGAACAAGAACCCGTGCGGCAATATGCACACTTGTGCTCGCCGCCGCCACGACAACCGCCTGGTCCACCACGCTCAGTGCGAAGATGGAACTGGCTAAGGTGGCTTCCAGAACAACGGCATCGGTGGAGTCGGACGACAATCCCTCTTCGCTTATCAACAACAATGCCTATAGACCTTCAACACCATTCTGGAGTGGTTTCACTGGAACTGAAAACTATGGCAAGACCGAATACGTGGAGCTGCAATGGGATGCCAACTGCCAAATCATCGAATGTAGAGTGTATTGGGCACAGCTGGGCGAGGACATAGAGTATCCCACTGAAGCCTACCTCAGCAGATGGAACGGAAGGGAGTGGGTGAAGGCTGACATGCTGCAGCCTGCTGACGCACTGCAAGACGGACTGTCGAAGACAACTGACATCGACGTGACCACCAACCGACTGAGGATATACATGACTGGACGCAAGGCATGTGGAATACACGAGGTGAGACTTTTCGGCTACAGGACTGAAGGATGCGAAAAGGCTACACTCACCGATGAACTTACCTCAATACCATTTATAAATAATGAGCCAGTTACGCTCGCACCCGTTCTCTCCCTGCCCGAAGGCGAGGAAGAAGAACCGTTGTGGACATGGACCCTGCCCGACGGAACGCAGACCCACGAGGCAGAGCATGAAGTGACTGAGCCGGGACAGTATAAGGTGGAATACCAGAGACTGTGCGGCAGTGTTACGGAGATGACATATAATGTGTTCGACCCTTCGGAGTCATATACATGGCCCGAATACTCACCGACACTCAATTACGATTTCCGTATCGACCATCCCTCGTTCCCCGCACCTACCAAGATGCTACCCGAGAACAACAATGCCGAGGGAATCATGGCTGACGGATGGTGGGCAGTGGCTTGGGGACCGAACACCAACCCATACGTCACCGAGACGGCAAAGAAGGAACTGCTGAAGAAGATGAACGAAGATTTTGCCTTCTTCCGCGACGAGATGGGATGGCCGCCCGACAAGAGGGCACGCAACGGATATTACAGTACGGTGTATGTATATGGCAGTGGACTGTATTCGGACAATGCCAGCAACACCGAGCTCGGTGGATGGCAGAGTGCAACATGGTATGACAACCAGTCGTGGCCGATGGTGTCGCTTAGCTATTATCCTATAGCTTGCTTTGACCCTGACTTCACATACGACAAATATCACAATGCAGTGGTGAACGACCAGATTGGTCAGCAGAATGCCTGTGTGCATGAGGGTATCCACGCCATACTTGCCGACTTGGCAGGATGTAAGCAGGCACATTGGTTCCAGGAGGCAGGAAACACCTGGCTTCAGGCTGAGGCAGAGCTGATGAAGTCGGGCAAGACTCCTGCGAGTATGGGTTTCCTGAGCGCAGGCAATATGATAGCACCTTTCCTTCCTATCGAGTGCTACTCAGGCTGGTTGCTCGATGACTCGTTTGGAGGTCCGGGAGCCGAAGGTGTGAACATGTATGACAGCAACGGACAGGTGTGCACGTGGCGCAACCTCTTGGGAGGAGTGCAGTATGGCGAACTGTTCCCCCATATCGTGACAGAGATATTGGGCAGGGGAGCTATACCATGGATATGGGCAAACTGTCCGGGAAGAGTGCTCGAAGGTATGGCAAAGGAGCTGGGCGACAAGCAGATGCGTCGTCTTATCCTTGAATATCGCGTGCGTCAGGCTATGATTGACGTGGGTATGTGGTCAACGGCTTGCCGTAAGTTGCTCGACGACAACTGGCTTGTGAGTATCAAGCAGGAATGGGCACCCTACAGTCAGGCTGTTAAGGAGTGGAAAGCCACTCCATACTCAAACATGTATCCCGACGAGGAACTCGGCGAGGGATGGTATTATCCTGAATACCGCACCACACCGGGATGGAGCGGTGCCAACCAGATTCCAATTCATGTGAGTGGCAACGAGGGTGACATCATCAGTATGCACTTCAAGCCTCTCGGCGAGAATATGGTGTGCCAGTTGGCATATAGGGCAGAGAAGACAGGTGCCTTGTGCTACTCGCAGCCAGTGGAGGGCGAAGGAGATGTGGTTATGCAGCTAAAGAAGAAACCCGCCAATGGTGTAGTGATAGCCATCGTGTGCAACACCGACTATATATATAAAGGTGAAGAAACTCGTAAGGCTCATTTTGACTACCGCCTGAAGATGGGGCAGAACATGTATCAGCCGGCTAAAGCTCAACTGAAATGGTATAACTACCGCAGTATCATCAAGGACAATACGTTCACGGCGATAGAAGAAGTGAAGTCGGATGTAGAGGGAACCAAGTTTGACATAATCACAGATAAGACTGTTGTGAATGCCGGTGAGCAGATTCAAGTGACCATCAAGGCGGCGGGAGCATTGCAGATACCGGTAGTGTTGAGCGACATGTCAGGTCGCAAGATATGCTCGAAGAGTTTCCTGCGTGACGGTGAAATGGAGATACCAGCCTCCACGCCTTCGGGAGTTTATGTGATTACGGCTTATAATGGGCATGGCGTGGCTTCGAGGAAGATTGTGGTGAGGTAGCCCAGCCCCCCACCAACACCCCCGAGGGGGAGAGATAAGTTACCTTTAACGCTTGAAGTGATTATAATTATAAAACATATATATATGATGAGAAACGATTATCCAAGAATTAGAAGAGTGGGGGCAAAGGCCTTTTTGGGTCTTGCCCTGCTCTCTGGCACATGGATGATTCAGTCATGCGAGCAGGACGTGCTTGAAGGACAGCCGGAATGGCTCGGCAACTCGATTTATGCGAGGCTCGAGGAATACGGCAACTATCAGACGACATTGCGTCTTATCAATGACCTGGGTCAGAAGGATGTGCTCAACGAGACTGGAAGTAAGACTCTCTTCGTGGCCGATGACGCGGCTTACGAAGAGTTCTTCCGTAACAATCCGTGGGGTGTGAGAAGCTATGACCAGCTAACCACCGCCCACAAGAAACTGCTGCTCAACAGTGCCATGGTGAACAATGCCTACCTCATTGAGCTGCTCAGTAACGTCAGCGGCAATCCCCCTGCAGAGGGACAGTGCATGCGCAGGGAATCAGCCGCCTCGGTGTTTGACACCATCTCGAGCATCAAGCCCGAAGAGATGCCTGCCACCGCCTATTGGGACAAGTATCGAAGTAAGCCGAAGGGCATCGTACTGTTGAGGGACAACACTACGAAACCGATGATTCACTTCCTGCCGGCATACATGTCGATGAACAACATAACGGGCAATGACCTTTCCATCCTTACCAACGGCGAGTCAACAAGCATCAGCGACTCGTGGGTGAACGGCAAGAAGGTGATAGAGAGTGACATCGTGTGCAAGAACGGATATATCCACAAGGTGGATGGAGTCATTACTTCATCCGACAATATGGCTGAGATAATAGGCAGGCATGCCAATATGTCAACATTCAGCCGACTGATTAACAGGTTCTGCGCCCCTTACTATGACGATGCGGTGACCAAGGAGTACAACCGTCTGTATAACAACAACGACTCGGTGTTCACACTCAAATACTTCGCCTCGACTGCAAACACAGGTTCGTATGGCAATCCTACATCAGGTGATCTGAATACCGACCCCGACGGAAAGACAGTAGAGGCACAGTTGCTGTTCGACCCCGGATGGAACCAGTACATCTACAGCAATACCACAGGCAAGGACCTTCACTATGATGCCGGTGCAGTGCTCGTCCCCAATAACGAGGCTCTGGATTATTGGTGGAATCACGACGGCAAAGTGCTTCAGGATATGTACGGCACATGGGACAACGTGCCGATGAAGGTGCTTGTCAAGCTGCTTAACATCAACATGATAAGCACATTCTCAGAGACAGTTCCATCGAAGTTTGACAACATCGTTGACAATACCACCAAGGTGAAGCTCGGAGTGCAGCCCTCGGATGTTGACAGTTGCTTCATGGGTTGTAACGGAGTGGTGTATCTGTTGAACAAGGTGTTCAGTCCTGCCGACTATTCGTCAGTGTCGTTTCCCGCATTGGTGAACGAGAACACCATGAGCGTCATCTACTGGGGTATCTCAAACCTCGACTTCGAGCCTTACCTCAACTCAATGGATTCCTACTACAGCTTCATCATCCCCACCAACGATGCCATGTTGCAGTATATCGACCCATGTTCATACGGCAATCCCAACACCATCCTCTACCAGTTCTACTATGACAAGGAGACAAATACGGTGAAGGCACGCCGCTACAACTACGACATGACCACACATAACATCGTGCCTGGCGAGCCACTACCCGACGCATCCGATGAACAGGTGAAAGACCGACTTGAAGACCTGCTCGACAACCTCATCATCGTGGGTAACGTGGAAGACGGCAACACTTACTATAAGACCAAGGGCGGCAGCTTCATCAAGGTGAAGAATGCCGGACAGGCAGGAACGATGACTGTGGCAGGAGGTTTGCAAGGCGAGATGGGCAATGAGCTGAAGGTGACTACCATATATGACATGACCGAAAATGGAAACGGAAAGTCATACGTAGTGGAGCAGCAGATGCCGCTCACAGGCAGGCGTTCGGCTTACGCCATATTGAGGGACAATCCCAAGTATGAGCGTTTCTTCGACCTTCTCAGGGGAAGCAAACTGCTCTCCTCGAAGTCAACGGGAAACACCTGCGTTGACCAGAACATCACACTTTTTGATGCATACAACTATACCATATATGTGCCCACCAACGAGGCAATCGACCAGATGTATGCCGACGGCACACTGCCCAGTTGGGCAGACCTTGATGCTATGACAGCCGATATGTTCGGTGGCGACGCCAATGCCCTGAAGAAGGCAAAGACCATCATCGAGGACAAGATAAACAACTTCCTGAGATACCATATCCAGGACAACTCCGTAATCATCGGCGCAGCCCCTCAGAGCAATGTTAAGTATGAGTCGTTCACCATCAATCCCGCAACAAAGCGATTCTACAGTCTCCTGGTAAGTTCATCATCCAACAGTATGAGTGTGACCGACCAGATGGGCAACAAGCGCAACGTGGTGACAACCGACGGACTATATAACAACCAGGGACGCGAATACTGGATTACCAACAAGGACGACGACACACGATCGCAGCTGTATAACGCGTCGGACGTTGTGGTACACCAGATTGACGGCGTGCTGCTCTACCACAGTGAGCAACTCTCTAAGTGGCAGGAAGAAATAGATAAACTCAAACCGGCTGATGCCAATAATGCAAGGAGGAGATAATAATGAAAGCGATAGCAAGACAATTTATATTAGTGCTCCTTTGCATGATAGTCACGGGAGCATGGGCACAGGACATCACCAACATACATGGTGTCGTATCTGACGATATGGGTGGACTGGCAGGAGCGTCGGTCTGCGAAATCGATGGCACGGGACGTATCATAGAGGCCACAGTGACCGACATCAACGGTAACTTCTCGATGAAGGTGCGCAACCAGAAGAACAAGATACGCTTCAGCTACATAGGTTACAAGACCCTTACCCTGCCTATCAACAAGACTGTTTTTAAGGTCACGATGAAGTCGGAACTGCAAATCAAGGAAGTGACCGTCACAGCCAAGAAGAGAATGAGGGGCAATGGACTTGCCATACCAGAGAGGGAGAAGTCGTTTGCCTCGCAGTCCATTGACATGAAGGAGTTTGAGGGTATAGCGGTGACCACCATCGACGAGGCTCTTCAGGGACGTATCTCCGGTCTCGACATCGTGTCGGTGTCAGGTAACCTTGGAGCTGGAACGAGTATGCGTCTGCGCGGTACATCATCCGTAAGTACGCTCACCAACTCCAATCCTCTCATCGTTGTCAACGGTAATACATGGAATGTGGATATGAGCAACTTCGACGTGAAAAACGCCAACGACGAGCAGTTCTCGCAGTTGCTGAATATCAACCCTGAGGATATACAAAGCATCACCGTGCTCAAGGATGCCGCCGCAACGGCCATCTATGGTTCACAGGGTGCCAACGGCGTTATCGAAATCACTACCAAGCGCGGAGCCAAGGGTAATCCGAAGCTCACTTATTCACTTCGTCTCACTGGTACCTACCAGCCCGAAGGCTACAAGATGTTGTCGGGTAACGACTACACCATGCTACTGAAGGAAAGCTACTTCAATCCGGAGCAGAACAACGCCACATCCGATATACGCGAGTTGAACTACGACCCGACATTCTCTGAATACGAGCAGTATAACAACAACACTGACTGGCGTGATGCCGTGACACAGGTGGGACTTCGACAGAACCATTATATCTCGGTGACGGGAGGAGGCGAGAAAGCCACATTCCGTATCTCCGGAGGTTATGACCGTGAGACGGGTTCGGTCATTGAGCAGCAGCTCGACCGTCTTTCAACACGTGTAGCCCTCGACTACTTCGTAAGTGACCGCATCAAGATTTCAACCAACTTTGCGCTCACCTATACCAAGAACAAGAAGAACTATGATGACCTGCTCTCCATAGCATACAAGAAGATGCCGAACATGAGCATCTACGAACAGGACCCTCTGACAGGTGCCGACACAGGCAAGTACTATACCATGTTGCAGACGGCATCCAGCGTGTTCAAGGACGACCAGATGCAATATGTCAACCCCGTGGCAAGTGCAAAGCTCGCCAAGTTTGACGACCGCACATACGACATCACCCCTGAGCTTGAACTCAACTACCGTCTGCTCGGTATGGACGAACAGAGTTGGCAGCTCAACTGGCAAGGCCGTGTGTATATGAACATCTTCAACGAATATGTTGACAGGTTCTATCCCAATGAATTGGTGACAGTACCATGAACAAGCGGTGTGAACCTCGCATCGTCGTCAAATACCAAGAGTGTGGCATTCAACACCAAGCAGACACTTACTCTCATCCCTCACTTCAACAACGAGGACCACTCGCTGATGGCTATGGGACGATTTGAGTTGACCTCCGGTAGCAGCAACGGACAGTCCTCAGACGCAAGCGGTCTGCCGGCAGGAGGTATTACCAGTCCTGATGCCGGCGGACTGATAACAGGCGTAAGCTCCAGTTTCAGTCAGTGGAGGTCGATGTTCTACACCTTCTCAATGCACTACGCCTACAAGAGCCGTTATATGTTCGACTTCTCTGTGCGTGCCGACGGAACGACCAAGTTCGGTCCCGACCGCCGTTGGGGTTATTTCCCCGCAGTGTCATTGCGCTGGAACATTGTGGATGAGCCTTGGATGGAGAAGACCAGGTCGTGGCTCTCGATGCTCAGTCTAAGACCCAGCTGGGGTAAGGTGGGTAATCAGCCCAACGACGAGTATCTATATCAGAGCAAGTACGTATCCACCAACAAATACTATGACATGCCCGCCATGCGTCCGTCAACCATCAAGTTGTCCGACCTGCGTTGGGAGACCACGTCTTCGTATAATGTGGGTATGGACCTCGGACTCTTCAACGACAAGCTCTCCTTGGTGTTCGACTGGTATAGACAGACCACCAACGACATGCTTATGCCCAACGTGAGAATCCCCTCCAACTCAGGTTATCCGACAATAGCCTATCGCAATGTCGGTTCGATGCGCAACACAGGATGGGAACTTAACATCAACACCGACCACCTGCTGCAGGCAGGCAAGTTCTATGTGGATGTGAACGTAACACTCGGAAACAACAAGAACGAGATTCTCGAGATGGACGAAACCATCCTTGAGACCCTCAACACCGACTTTACCTACGCCAACCGCGAGGTTCTGCAACGCGTGCAGTTACACAACCCCTTTGGTGCCATCTACGGTTTCCGCAGCAAGGGAGTATATCAGTATCAGTATGATACCTTCGCCAAGATGTCTCATGAGGAGCAGGCAGCCTTCCTCGCTGAAGGCAAGACAGCTCCAGTGGCTCTCGATGCCAACGGTCAGGTGATATACGACGAGAAGGGAATGCCCATCCGCATGATGTATGCCTACTCAAACGGTTCCACCGCCAAGAATTATATGTTCAAGGGTGGTGACGCCATATATGAGGACATCAACAACGATGGAAACATCGACGCCCTCGACATCGTTTATCTCGGAAGTTCACTGCCCAAGCTCACCGGTGGATTCGGATTCAACTTCCACTACGACCGCTGGAAGCTCAACGCACAGTTCAACTACCGCATAGGCAACAAGGTGCTCAACCTGGCACGTCTCGATTCCGAGGCTATGATCAACAACAACAACCAGAGCCAGGCAGTGAACTACCGCTGGCGCAAGGAAGGCGACGTGACCTCAATACCACGCGCTATGTACGGAACAACCTCCAACTACAACACCCAAATTAGCGACCGCTTCGTGGAGGACGGTTCGTTCCTGCGTCTTAACTACCTGCAGCTCTCCTACGGTTTCGACCCTAAGCAGATAAAGAAAGCTCTCGGCATCTCAGGACTGAGATTCTATCTGAGTGCCAACAACCTCTTCTGTCTCACCAAATACACAGGAGCCGACCCCGAGATTGGCTATGGCAGCTATGGCGCAGCCACCGACGGGGGACAGACACCGAGAGCCAAGTCATATACATTCGGTGTGACCGTGGATTTCTAATTATCATAGTTTACACATTATTATATATAATATATTATGGACATCAAGAAAAAAATCATACGAACAGGTCTGATGGGATTGCTGTTGACAACAACAGTGTCATGTTCAGACTTTCTCAATATAGAGCCTCTCAACGAGATTGTCCAGGACAAGTTCTGGAACAGTGAGAGTGACGTTGAGAACATTGTCGCCGGATGCTACTCGGGACTGCAGTCACAGGCGGTGGTGGAGAGGATGATGGCATGGGGCGAGTTCCGCTCGGACAATATCACCGGCGGTACCAACTACCAGAACAACGAGAGTCTTGCCAACCTGCTCAAGGAGAACATTACCGCCAAGAACGAGTATGCGCGTTGGGAGAGCGTGTATGACATCATCAACAGATGCAACATTGTGTTGGAGTATGCACCGATGGTGGCACAGAAAGACCCCAACTTCACCGAGAGCGAACTGAAAGCCACCCAGGCTGAGATGTCGGCAATGCGCGACCTCTGTTATTTCTATCTCATACGTGCCTTCCGCAACGTGCCCTTCAGCACCACGGCATTCACGAGCGACACTCAGGAGATGGCATTGCCCGCCACCCCGTTCAACACCATCCTCGACAGTCTTATAATAGACCTTGAGAAGGTGAGACCATTTGCGGTGAGCAAGTATCCCGAGTCGAAACCGCTCTACCAGAAGATACGCATCACCCAGCAGGCCATCAACGCCATGCTCTGCGAGATGTATCTATGGAAGAAGGACTATGCCAATTGTATAAAGTATGCCGACCTTATCATCGACGAGAAAAAGAAGGACTACGAGGAGAAAAGCAAGAACCCCAGTTTCAACGAACTGAAACTCTATAACGGTTATCCGCTCATCACCGACGAGGGATGGACATACAAGGGAGTGGCATCACAGTCAATCTTCGGTTCTGCCGGCTGTTCTTGGGAGAGTATCTTCGAACTCTACTATGACCAGGACGAGACCATGCTGAAAAACGGTGCCGTGAGCTATTACTACGGCAACTTAACCACTTTTCCCGGCATAGTGAAGCCTGCCGACTACATCACAACCGACGTGTCGAACGAGCAGTTCACAGTGTATGTCAACAAGTATGACACCCGCAACTACACCAACCACGAGAAGGCATCGTCATCGGTTTATGGCATAGCCAAGTATGCCGACCGGTCATTGCAGGTGATGGTAACCAGTGCCGACATCGCAAGCAGTGGAGGTTTGTGGTATGCCGAGAGTAACTGCTACGCCAACTGGATAGTGTATCGCCTCACCGACATCATGCTGCTCAAGGCTGAAGCATTGGTGCAGCAGGTGGGCAACGGTACAAGCGAGAGCGACATCCAGAAACTGCAGGAGGCATATAACATCGTGAGCGCAATAAACGAGCGTTCCAACTGCGCCTCAACTTATACTCCCATCCCCTACGACTCCTACAGCAGCAAGACACAGATGGAGAACCTCGTGATGCAGGAGCGTCAGCGGGAACTTATGTTCGAGGGCAGGAGATGGTTCGACCTCGTCCGCCGCTCACTGCGCGACGGTAACACCAACTATCTCATTAGCCAGGTGTCGCGCCGCGGTTCCGACAATGCAAGCATCGTGCAGAGCAAGTTGGCAAGGATGGACGCCATCTTCTGGCCCTATCACAACGACGAGCTGAAAGTGAATCCCAACCTCAAGCAGAACCCCGCCTTCGGCAGCGGCGAAGACAGTTCGTACGAAAAGAATTGATAACCCACAACTAATGATTCATACGATATGAAAAGGATTATAAGATATGCTATGATATTGCTTGCGGGATGCTATATGGCAACCGCAGTGAGCAGCTGTTCGGACGAACCGGACATATCAAACTACTATACCTTCAAGGGCGAGATGATATCCGACTATCTCAGCAGCCGTCCGCAGTTCAGCCAGTTCAAGACCGTGGTTGAGCGTGCTGGCATGATGAAGCAGCTGTCGGCATACGGTGCCTATACATGCTTTCCGCCCGTCAACGAGGCTTTCGACACTTATCTGAAGAACCGCGGACTGACATCCATCGACCAATTGACCGATGCCGACTGCGACACCATCACCCGCACGCATCTCGTGAAGAACATGTATGCTACGGCAGACATGGCAAATGGTGTGATAGCCTCGCCTAACATGAACCGCCGTTACATCGAAGTGTCACACGGACTCGACAATGACAGCAATGCCGTGGTGTTCCTCAACCGCTCCGCTCACATCATCTTCGAACTGCAGGATGACTCCGTGGAGAATGGTATCATTCAGCCGGTGAACGAGGTGTTGGAAAACAGTAACCGAATGATTACCGACGTGATGAAAGAGAATCCGAGAATATCCATCTTCACCGACGCCATCATAAAAACCGGTCTTAAGGACTCGCTCTACAAATACCGCGACGCCACATGGAATCCCGACGCATGGCCACGTATCAAATATACGTCGCACGTGAACAAGGAAACCGCCACAGTTCCCGACACCAAGGAATACGGGTTCACCGCATTCGTGCCTACCGACTCAGTGCTGAAGGTGAAATACGGAATAACATCAGTGGAACAGCTCTACGACAAGGCTTGCCAGATTTACGACGAGATGTATCCCGGGGATGCCAACGGCAGTCATCATGACTTCGACAATGCCACAGACCCGAGAAACCCGTTGTGGAAACTTGTGGCATACCATATCATCGACCGTAAGATACAAGGATGGAACTACCTGACACCTCGCAACGACATAGGTATCATCACCACAGTGATGAACCCCGTGGATTGGTATGAGACACTCCTGCCTCACACTATGCTGAAATTTGAGCGACTGACCGTGCTGAAATATGCAGGTATGGATATTGTTGGAGAAAGATATGTCAACCGTCGATATGATGACGAATACAAGGTTAGGGGAGCGCTCATCGAGCGCACTGTCGAGGCTGAGTATGACAATGAGGCAATCAACGGACGTTACTTCTATATCGACGACCTGCTCGCCTTCGACACAACTACCCGCGACATCGTGGATAACGTGAGAATAAGAATGGACTTCTCAACGATCTTCCCGGAGTTGGAGACCAATATCATCAGACAGAACGGAGACGCAACACAGCAGGACCCCGACTATGACGAGACAGCCAAGTACGGACGCAACTACTACTTCCCCAACGGATATCTGAAGAACGTGAAATCAACGGGTACGTTTGTCTATCGCCGTCCCCACAACTGGTACGACTGCTATGAGGGTGACGAGTTCAACCTCTTCGGCAATTTCGACTTCACCTTCAAGATACCGCCTGTGCCTTACGAGGGCGATTGGCAGATACGTCTTGGATATGCCGCCGAGGGTACACGAGGCATAGCACAGATCTATTTCGACGATGTGCCACAGGGTATTCCTTTGGACATGACCAAACAGCTCAACGACGCGTCGCTGTTGGGTAGCGACTGGAAGGCTGACTACACTACTATGTCAATCACCGAGTTGGCTGCCGACCAGAAGGCTTTGAAGAACAAGGGCTACTACAGAGGTGCCGCCGGTGGTTATCGCTACAACCAGGGTTCCACCACGACAACTGTGTTTGCTACATGGCCCATCACCCTTCGCCGTGTGCTCTGTACAGTGCATCTCGACCCCAATGTTGACCACTATATCCGCATCCGTTGTGTCAGCACCAAGCAAGGAAACGACAACGAGTTTATGCTCGACTATCTGGAACTTGTGCCAAAGAGTGTGTATGGAGTGACCGATGAGGGACAAATTGAGGATATGTTGTAGAATATATAATAATAAAACAATGAGAATACAATATAATAACATAATCAAGGCCGCGGCGGCAGTCATTGCCGTCGCAGGCTCAACGGCTTGCAGCGACACGTGGGATGACCACTATGCTGCTGCCGACAACACCGCCAACGGCACGGTGTGGGAGGCTTTGCAGGCAGACAATAGTCTGACTAACTTCACCCGCGTGGTAAAGGCATGCAATTATGACCTCGTTCTCAGTGGCAGTCAGACCCTGTCGGTGTTCGCGCCTACTGACAATGCCTTGGGACAGGCTGAGGCTGACGAACTGATAAGCCAGTATGAAACAGAGAAGCGGAATGGCGTGAAGGACGATGACAACAAGGTGCTGAAGCAGTTCATCAAGAACCATATCTCGCTTTACACCCATCCCGTGTCTTCACTTTCCGACGATTCCATCACTATGATGAACGGTAAATACACAGTGCTCACATCGTCAACAATAGCTGGCAAGGCTCTCAAGCAAACCAACCAGTTGAAGAGCAACGGTATGCTGTTCACCGTGGAAGGACAAATCCCCTACTATCCCAACGTGTATGAATATACAGGTCAGGACAGTGAGCTTGACAGTGTGTATAACTTCCTTAGCAAGTACAACGAATATGTCTTCGACGCATCGCAGAGTGTTCCAGGCAATATCATCGATGGAAAGACACATTACCTCGACTCCGTCACGGTGCTCAACAACCCTCTGTTCTCAACAATCGGTTTCATCAACCGTGAGGACTCTGCCTACTGGATGCTCGCTCCAACAAACAGCGAGTGGAACAGGCTGACTAAGGAGTATGACAATTATTTCATCTATGACAAGTCGGTGAGCAACCGCGATTCCATGCAATACACCAACAGCCGCATGGCATTGGTGGGCAGTGGCATATTCAACGTTAACGATAATCAGGGAATACTCGGTATCGACACGCTCTATTCCACATTGGCTTCACCACGCAGTTTGAAGTCTTATATAGACATCATCGACTATAATTACTACACCTATGCGAATCCCTTCGCTGCGGGTGGAATCTTCGAGGGAACGGAGGACATCGAACTGAGTAACGGTCATGTGCGCAAGGCTCATGACTACCGCATCAGCAAATACCAGACCTTTGCGCAGAGCCGTTTAGTGAGTGCGGCAATGACGCAGTATCAGGACACGATCCTAAATGCCGAAGATCCGCTGACCCTGCGCACGGTGGTTTCCACAAATCCGTTCTACAACAAGATCTATTCGAATGTCTTCGCCGAGATTGTTCCCGAGAACTCAGGAGTAAACCCGCAGGTGACATTCAAGTTGCCCAACCTTTTGTCGAATATGGGATATGACATATATGCAGTCTTCGTGCCAGCCATCGCCTACGACACGTATGCCACAGACGAGCAGCGCCTGCCATGCCGCTTTATCTCCTATCTCACATATAACGACCTCAACGGCAAACCGGTCACTTCGCGCCTCACAGGCACCTTTGAGACCGAGCCCGATGTTGTTGACAGTGTGCTGTTGGCAAGCAACTACAAGTTCCCCACTTGTACATACAATACCGACAATTATGTAAAGCTCCGAATACAGTCGGCGGTGGGCAACAGCCAGACCTCCAAGTACTCACGCACTATGCGCATCGCCGGATTCTATATCAGGCCCCATAGGGAAGAAGGCGCGGAGGCCATGAACAGAAAATAACATTAACCCTTCTAATTTAAGATATCAAACGTATGAAAAGATATATATTCTCCGTACTGTCGGCCTTAGTCTTGGGAGGCAGTATAGCCATGGCGCAGAATGTGAAAACCATAAAGGGACGTGTGCTTACATCGGCTTCCAACACACCGATAGAGGGAGCCATGGTGAGCGTGGAAGGCGTGAAGGGTTACAGCACTCTGACCGACGAAAACGGATGCTATGTCCTCAAGGTGCCTGAGTATGCCTCATCGCTGTTTATCACTGCCCCCGGCTACAACAGTGTCAAGAATGGACTGGCTGCCGGCGAACAGCAGCGCGACGCACGCCTGCACTCCGAGACGTTCACAAGTGACTATGATGCTAATACTAACATCACAGGCGACAAACAGGCCTCGGGATTCAGTCTCAGCAGTGCCGTCTCTATTGAGGAGGAGATACAGAAACGCCTCGGTGCTGATGTACATACCATACAGCGCAACGGTACATCGGGTATCGGTGGAGTGATGCTTATGAACGGTCTTAACTCGCTCAATGTCAACGCTCAACCGCTTATCGTAATAGATGGTGTGATCATCGACCAACAGTATGGCCGAACCATGCTCCACGACGGATTCTACAATAATATCCTGTCGAACATCTCCGTGTCGGACATCGAAAAGGTGACGGTGCTTCGCAACGGAACTGCCCTTTACGGTGCCAAGGGCGCAAATGGTGTGATTGTCATCGAGACAAAACGCTCTCACAGTATGGCTACCCGTATCACCGCAAGTCTTTCGGCGGGTGTGACCCTCGAACCGAAGTATATCGACATGATGGATGCCACGCAGTATAAGAGCTATGCCTCCGACCTGCTTTCCACCACCAACACCACTCTGACGAGTTTCAAGTTCCTGAATGACGACCCTACATATTACTATTATCCCCAGTATCACAACAACACAGACTGGAAGGATATGGTGTATCGTACGGCATTGACACAGAACTACAACATCAATGTCGAGGGTGGCGACGATGTGGCAAGCTACAACCTCTCGCTTGGATATATGGACAATCAGAGCACATTAGAGTGCAACGACATGAACCGCATCAACATCCGCTTCAACTCCGACATCAAGTTGCTCAAGTGGTTCAGCGTGCGTTTCGATGCTTCGTTTGCCAATCAGGTGCGCAACATGCGAAACGACGGGGCTCCTGCTGACTATAATGAGGGTACACCCACATCCACCGCTTTTCTTGCATACGCTAAAAGCCCGATGCTCAGTCCTTATTCGTATGCCAATGGGCAGCTGTCAGACAGTTATCTCGACATTACCGATGAGAGCTATCTCGACGAGGCACTCGTGAAGTACAGCAACTATAACTACAAGCTCGCCAATCCTCTCGCCATCAACGAATATGGAGAGGCAGAGAACAAGAACCACTTCGAGAACTCGATGGTGAACATAGCCATCACGCCGAAGTTTGAATTCAATGAGCATCTCTCGCTCACTGAACACTTCAGTTATAACCTTGTGAACACCAACGAGAAATACTACATCCCGACAAGCGGTGTGCCCGACTACTATGTCGGCAGTGTGGGAGCAATACGCGAAAACGAGGCACGCTCACTCTTCAGCAAGCAGAACTCGGTGATGAGCGACACACGCATCAACTGGCGCAACCGATACAATGCCCATGACATCAGCCTTTTCGGCGGTGCACGCGTCAACTGGGAGAGCTACTCCATGAACTCGCAGTTGGGTTACAATACAGGTAATGACAAGACCCCGTTTATCACCACCGACCTTCTGAACGTGAAGACGGCAGGACTCAAGGATGACTGGACATCAATAGCATGGTATGCCCAGGCAAACTATAACTATCTCGGCAGATACTTCCTTCAGGCGAACCTCACCGCAGAGACATCATCACGCTTTGGCGAGGACGCCGACGGGGCCTTGGACGCCTTCGGCACTGCTTGGGGTATCTTCCCCGCGGTACAGGCTTCGTGGGTAATAAGCAACGAGCCTTGGATGGCAAGCATCGATGCTGTAAACTACCTCAAGTTGTCGGCTGGATATGACGTGAGCGGTAATGATGACATCGACAACTACGCTTCGCGCAGTTACTTCCAGGCAATTAAGTTCCTGCAGTCGATTTCAGGTATCTCACTCGGAAATATCGGTAACAACCACCTGAAGTGGGAGACGACAAAGAAATGGAATGTCGGAGTGGAGACTAGTTTGTTCAACAACCGTCTCCATCTGGGTTTCAACTACTTCAACAGTAAGACTTCCGACTTGCTTACCTTCCAGTCGCTCGGCTACCTCTCGGGTATCGAGAAAAACTGGAGCAACGGCGGTGAGCTGAAGAACAGTGGGTTTGACGTGAGTGCTATGGGCAAGATACTCAGCACAAAGGACTTCCAGTGGGAGTTGGGGGCTACGGTAGGACACTACAAGAACGAGATAACCGCCCTGCCCGACAACCAGCAGTATATTGACACCGAGGTGTATGGCGCAACCATCCGCACCGCGATAGGTAATGCCGCCAACCTCTTCTATGGCTATCGCACCAAAGGCGTTTTTGCCACGTCAGAGGAAGCCGCAGAGTCAGGACTCTATATCCTTGACGACAATGGTGTGACACGCCACTACTTCTCTGCCGGTGATGTCATTTTTACCGATATGGATGGCGACCATGTCATCACCACTGCTGACCGTGAGGTGATTGGCGACCCCAATCCCGACTTCTACGGCAATATCTTCACCTCATTGGCATGGAAGCGGTTCAAGCTCGACATCAACTTCAACTACTCCGTCGGCAACGACGTGTTCAACTACATGAGACAGCAGTTGGAGTCAGGCAGCCGCTTCATGAACCAGACACTTGCCATGACACAGCGTTGGCAGAACGAGGGGCAGGTGACCACCGTGCCAAAGGCAACATTCCAGGACCCCATGGGCAACAGCCGCTTTAGTGACCGCTGGATAGAAGACGGCAGTTATCTGCGTCTGAAGACCGTCACACTTAGCTATACCCTTCCCGTGAACAGCAGTTTCCTGCAGGGACTCCAGTTCTGGATTCAGGGCAACAACCTGCTGACCTTCTCAAAGTATCTCGGCAGCGACCCGGAGTTCTCGCCCACATCGGCAGTCATTGGTCAAGGTATCGACCTCGGACAACTTCCACAGAGCCGCAGCATTGTGGCAGGTATTAAGATTAACCTCTAAAGACATACGACATGAAAAAGTTATCATATATAATTCCCAGTGTTATGTTGGGACTGTCGGCTGTCACCGTCACATCGTGCGGCGACATGCTCGATAATGAGTCGGAGCACTTCATCTATGCCGACAAGGGCCATCTTGACAATGCCACCGACACACTCTATTCCGTGATTGGCATACTTAACAAGATGCAGGCACTGTCCGACCGCACCGTGTTGCTCGGCGAACTGCGCGGCGACCTTGTGGATGTGAACAACTACACATCTGCCGACCTGCGCGAGATTGCCAACTTCGACATCAGCGACGACAACGTGTATAATTCCCCGCGCGACTATTATGCAGTCATCAACAACTGCAACTACTTCCTATGCAATGCTGACACAATGCTCAAGAACAACCGCAACGAATATGTCTTCCGTCGCGAGTTTGCCGCCATCAAGGCTTTCAGGGCATGGACTTACCTGCAGTTGGCTCTCAACTATGGCAAGGTGTCGCTTGTAACGACCCCCATACTGACCAAGGACGACGCCGAGCGCGAATATCCCAAGGTCGGTATCGAGGAGATATGCAAGTATTTCATCAATGACTTAGCCCCCCAGGTCAACGAGGGATATCCGCAGTATGGAGTAATCCGCGGCAATGACACCCGACTGATGTATTTCCCGATTACATTGCTTATGGGTGATCTCAATCTCTGGGCAGGCAACTACCGCGATGCCGCGCTCTGCTACTATAACTATATCAGCAAGCGCAACGGACAGAACTCGAGCTATCCCGTCTCCACCAACAGTATCAAATGGTCGGATGACAAGTTCACGTTCACTCGCGACGGTTATTCCACATATACATTCTCGTCCGAGGACTTCACCTCTACGGGTGAGCTGATAACGATGATTCCCGGTGACTCTATCCCATCGGAGGGCAATTACAGTGAGTTGCAGGACATATTCAGCTGCAACGCCAACAACCAATATAATAATAAGGTGGTACCGTCACAGGGACTCAAAGACCTGTCGGCAAGCCAGAAGTACTGCCATCTCGACAATGCCAATGAAATACAGTATGCCCCCTCGGAACTTGACGGCTTGAAGAGTGGCGACCTGAGACTCTCGGCAGTCTATTCGCAGGGACACATATTCGGAGGCGGTTCATTCATTGACCGCAACCAGGAGATATGGTCAAATGCCAAGTTCTCAACCCGCAACGTGCATATCAACCGTCGCACCTTGGTTTATCTGCGCATGGCAGAGGCACTCAACCGTGCAGGATTCCCGCGTTTCGCGTTTGCCATTCTGAAGACAGGTGTCAACAACGAGGTCATCGAGAACGAGGTGATGCCATATTATCCCGGAGAGGAGGGATTCCTGTCGCAGTTCGACTTCCCCAACTCCCTCTATGTGCTGAGGTCAAAGGCAGACCTCACATCCGAGAACACCATCGGAATACATGCCCGCGGCTGCGGATGGACAGAGTATGACAATTATTATATATTCCCTGATAATGAGGGGTTAAGCGGCGTCGAACGTATTAATTATCAGATAGAGGCTGTAGAAGACCTTATCATCAACGAAAATGCGTTGGAGACGAGCTTCGAGGGATATCGTTTCTACGACCTGATGCGCGTGGCTCTTCGCCGTGGCGATGCCACCTACCTTGCCAACAGGGTCTATGGACGTCGTGGCAGTCAGAAGGTAGGTGAGATGAAGTCGCTCATCAAGTGCGATCTCAATAACCCGTCTAACTGGTATTTAAATTGGAATGGTAAAATAGGGATAAACATTGAATAACATGAAAAAGAGATTATTGACAATAATGACAGTGCTGCTCGCCTCGGCGGGCAGCCTCCTCGCCCAAAAGTCGGTATATATACCGGAGGAATGGCGAAACCGTACAGATACGCTTATTTATGCCGACAGCGACCCCGACAACAAATATACATGGTCGAAGAGCCGCAGTCGCGAGACCGAGAACTTCATCCTGCTTTGGGACAAAGGCTACGGCAACACATTGCCTTCGAATGCCCCGTCGCAATATCGTGTGGATATTGACGACCTGCTGAAGAAGGCTGAGGAGTTCTATGACTTGGAGATAAACAAGTTGGGATTTGTTGACCCCGTGAACTCAAATCTGAAGAAATACAAGGCGATGATTCTCATGAACCACACTACGGAGTGGGCTTGCTATGGCAGTGGCTACGACTATATGGTGCCTGCCCTGTGGCTCAGTCCTAACACCTGTTGGCCTGTAGGTCAGGCTGTGGCTCACGAGGTGGGACACTCTTTCCACTATATGTGCTATTCCGAGGCATCCAACCACGGTGCCGACCGCACGGTGCAAACCGGATTCCACAGCCCCATAGGCAAGGGTAGCGTCACATGGGAGCAGACGGCTCAATGGCAGGCCATGCAGACTTTCCCCGAACTGATGTACGACCAGAGTATCTTCGTTTTCAACAAGAGTCACAACTATGCCTTCACGCATGAGTGGCACCGCTATCAGAGCTATTGGTTCTTGTATTATATCTGCCAGAAATACAATGATATAAAGAGTGTAGCTAACGTGTGGAACCACCCCGAGACGACAGCCGTGGATTTCAATGAGGCATATATGCACCTTCACGGCATCGACGTTGAGGAACTCTTCCGCCAGTATTTCGATTACGCCTGTCATCTTGTGACATGGGACCTTGATGCGTGTGAGCCATACCGCAACCCGTATATAGGACAGTTTGAATATCGCTGCTCGAAACTTGAGGACGGTAACTATCAGGTGGCTCTTGCAAGTTGTCCTCAGAGCACAGGCTTCAATGTGATACCTTTGCAGACAGCTCCCGCTGGCACAACCGTCACCACCACGTTCACAGCACTTGCCAACCGTGCTGCCCTTGCGGAGTCTGACCCTGGAGAATATTTCGATGGAAACACACAGTGGCAGAAGGTTGACTATAGATACTACAATGCCAACTCACGCTATGCCAAGCGCGGTTTCCGTCTCGGATATGTGGTACTCACAAAGAGCGGCGAGCGTCAGTATTTTGCCGAGGACAAAGTTTATTGCACAGGTGCCAAGAAGACATCCGAGGAAGTGAGCTTCACAGTGCCTGAGAATGTTGACAAGATGTGGCTTGTGGTGTCGCCCGCACCGTCGGAGTATTTCCAGCACAAGTGGGATGACTCAATCGAGGGCGATGACATGTGGCCATATATGGTTAGCTTCGAGGGAACAGACATTGGCTCATCGGCTACCGTATATTGTAATCCGACGATTGACGGACGCGAGATTGCCGACATAACATTCACCTACGACATCAGCTTCCCTGCCAGCGCAACTACATATCCCGGTATAGAGTTCGGTCTTGGTGCTGACGCGGGTGCTATGCTCGGTACTGCATTCCAGCTTACACAGGCAGAGATCCTCTCAAAGATGCAGTCGTATCTCGCCACAGGTCCTTATAACGGCAGGATAATGTTCTACCCCGTTAATCCCGACGGTTCTTTGGCTGAGAGCGGCAGCACAGCCAATGGTTATGGTCACTGGTTTGACGCTGATGGCAAGGTGTCGTCATACGGCAACGGTTATGTTTATTCGGAGTATAATGCCAACTCGCAGACATTCACCATCGGTCAGTTCCCCGGAAAGGTGTCTAACGGCGAGACCTACCGTATAGCCCAGGCATTGAAGTACAGGAAGACCTCCAAGTATATCGCCACAGCCAAGTTTGTGTTCAACATCACATTGGATGCCAACACCACCGAATGCAAGCTGAGGTCTGTGGAATACAGCGACCCTACTGGTATCAGAGGTGTGTCTGCAGCGAATGAGCAAGGCTCATATCGGGTCTTCGGAATTAATGGCATTGAGGTGTCAGACAAGGATGCCGACCGTTTAGCTCCGGGTATCTATATAGTGAACCACAAGAAAATAATGGTAAAATAAGCGAATTATGAGTTCTAAGCTGATAAAGACAATCATCGGTGTGGTGGGCTGCGCCTTCTTGGTGTCAGCCGCCCCGCCGCGCACCATATCTTCAGTTAGGCAGATTACGGTGGAGTGTCCTGCGGGCACCTCGCCGCGACTGCCTTATTTAGCATGGGTGACATATTCCGACGGTTATGCTGAATACCGTCAAGTGAAGTGGAACAATTCCGCACTCTCCGAGGAGACAACCGCCGCCGACGTGACCAAGCATCCGGCTGGCAGCAGCTATCAGGTGAGCGGTTATGTCATTGGCGACGAGACCACCGACAATGGTTTCCCCGTCAAGGCTGACGTGAATGTAGTGAAGGGTACATACAACACTCCAAAGACCCCGAAGGTTCACACATTCCCCTTGGGCGACGTGAAACTCACGGGCAACAACCGACTGACGTGGAATCGCGACGAGGCTATCGCCGAGATATGCCGTTGGGATGTCACGCAACAGTTATACAATTACCGCGACACCTACGGGATGTCAACCGAAGGCTATACACGCAGTGACGGTTGGGACGCTCCCGACTGCAAGCTCAAGGGACATGGTTCGGGTCACTATATGTCGGCTATTGCCCAGGCATATGCAGTGGCAACCGACCCTGTGCAGAAGGACATACTGAGGAAGAACATCGTGCGTATGGTCAACGAGTTGCGCGAGTGCCAGGAGCGCACCTTCGTATATGACAATACCCTCGGACGTTACCGTGAGGCTCGTGACTTTGCACCAGAGGATGAACTGCGCGAGATGAAGGGCACATGGGAAGCCTTTGACATCTACAAGAAAGACTGCGCCCGCTATGGATATGGTTATCTCAACGCCATTCCAGCACAGCACTGCGCCCTCATCGAGAAATATGCCCCATATAATAACACCGAAGGTGTATGGGCTCCGTATTACTCTGTACACAAGCAACTTGCAGGGCTTATCGACATCGCCACATATTTCGATGACAAGAGTATCGCCGACAAGGCACTGCTCATAGCCAAGGATATGGGACTGTGGGTGTGGAACCGCATGCACTACCGCACTTACGTCAAGAAGGACGGAACACAGCAGGAACGACGCGAGCGTCCTGGCAACCGCTACGAGATGTGGGATATGTATATCGCAGGCGAGGTGGGAGGCATCAGCGAGTCGCTTGCCCGTCTGGCGGAGATGGTGGACGATAAGGCTGAGAAAACCAAGCTCATCGAAGCATCCAACTGCTTTGACGCCCCAAAGTTCTTCGACCCATTGTCGAGGAACATCGACGATATACGCTCGCGTCATGCCAACCAGCACATCCCGATGATTGTCGGGGCCTTGCGCAGTTACAGGAGCAACGGCAATCCTTATTACTATAATCTTGCCGAGAACTTCTGGACACTGCTCCAGGGACGCTATGTATATGCCCCCGGTGGCGTAGGCAATGTGGAGATGTTCCGACAGCCATATACCCAGGTGCTGAGCATGGCAACAAACGGTATGCAGGAGGGTGAGGCAGAGAGTAATCCCGACATCAATGAAACTTGCTGCGCATACAACCTGCTCAAACTGACACGTGACCTCAACTGCTATAACCCGGATGACTCGCGTTATATGGACTATTATGAGCGCACACTGTATAACCAGATTGTAGGTTCGCTCAATCCCGAGCGTTATCAGACTTGCTATCAGTATGCCGTAGGACTCAATGCCACCAAACCATTCGGCAACGAGACACCGCAGGCTACGTGCTGCGGAGGAACCGGTTCGGAAAACCACACCAAGTATCACGAGGCGGCGTATTTCGCCTCTGACAACGACTTGTATGTGGCACTCTATTTGCCTACCGAGTTGAATTGGAAAGACAAGGGTATAAAGATTGTACAGGATTGCCTTTGGCCCGCCGAATCCACAAAGATAAGAATAGCTGAAGGCAAGGCCAAGTTCACCATGCATCTCCGCATCCCCTACTGGGCAACTGCCGGCTTCAAGGTAAAAGTCAACGGCAAACTATTATCATCCCCCCTTGGGGAACTTGGAGGGACTGACAGCTATGTCAGTGTGTCCCGCACCTGGAAGAAGGGAGACATCGTGGAGATAGACATGCCGTTCACAAAGCATATCAACTATGGTCCCGACAAACTCTCTGCTGAGGTGGCAAGTGCTTGCGGCACTCCTCTCGACGACGCATGGGTGGGTACACTGATGTATGGACCGTTGGCAATGACTGGCACCGATGCCATCACATGGGATGATGCCACTCTTGACATCGACTCGCACTTAGACAATATCAAGGCAAACAGGCCTAATGGTCCTGCCGAGGGCAAGGACGGAAATCTTTACACACTCACCGTGGCAGGACAGACCTTCCAGCCCGACTATTTCCGCAACACCCACTCAACTCACTACTATCGCATCAACCACACTGATGCCGCCCATTCCACTGCCAATGTGGACATCACCCAAATAGACAAGAGTCAGTTAGTGTCTCTTATCGCCATGGCAGAGGAACGTATGAAGGAGCGCGACAAGTGGGCTCCGCACGGATTCTATCGTATGATGAAGGCTCTTGAGGATGCCCGCATGGTAAACAACAGTACAGAGGGAATCACTCAGAAAAAGGTGAACAGTGCTTCCGCCTTGCTCAACAAGGCTGTCAACACAATGCGTCCGGGCAATTTGGCTGAGGTTGAAGACCTCCGCCCGCTGAGCGGTTTGCTACGCAGGGCAGGCAAGGTTGACTCTACCTCGTCGCAGTCATTGCGCGAAGCCGTGGAATATGCCCAAATGGTGGTGAAATACGTTACCGACGGCAGTGGCACCCACGACATGATAAAGACTGCGGAGGAGAAACTCCGCAAGGAAATAAACAGATGATTCGCATCACAAAAGAAATGGAAGTTAAAGAAAAATGAAACCTCAAATTATTTCTTTATTTCTTTTCCTTTCTGCCGCAACCGCAGCGGCACAAGGAACAATAGAAGACTATCATAGAGCCTACGCACTGAAGACAACCTTCAGTGCGGACTCTGTTTTTAATTGGGCACGCAATATCGCATGGCGCGACTCGTCACATGTCCTTCTCTATCAGATTTCAACGCCACAAGGCAAGCGCTATGTCGTATATGATGCAGACAAGGCTGCGTCGTCAATCTTCAACTCCAAGGAGGAACTGGACAAGGCTCTCGGCATAAAACCACGACCGGCCCGAAAACCACACTTCAAACCGCAGCGTGAACGTCACTGGATGGAGGTGGATGAGGAGAACGACCCGCGTCCCGTTGTCTCGCCCGACGGCAAGCAGGATGCCTTTGTCGAGGAATACAACGTGGTTATTCACAACACCGACGAACCCTATTCCAATACCCGCCGTCTCACTCAAGACGGCACTATCGGCAAGTATTACTCCAACCGCATACAGTGGAGTCCCGACGGCAGGTATATCCTCGTGTGCAAGCGTCGCCCAGTGGAGAAACGCTATGTCTATTACGTGGAGTCGTCGCCCTCCGACCAGTTGCAGCCAAAGCTACATAAGCAGGAATATGCCAAACCGGGAGATGAACTGCCGCAGCATTATCCTGTCATCATCGAGGTGGCTACGGGCAAGGCTGTTGAGGCTGACGCTTCGCTTATTGACAACCAGTATGACTTGGAGTGGCTGCAGTGGAGTCCCGACGGCAAGTATGTGACGATGGAGTACAACCAGCGCGGGCATCATCTCTACCAGCTTTTGGCGATAGACGCAGCCACAGGCCAACTGCGCACAGTGGTTGAGGAGAAGGCAAGTACCTTCGTCAACTACACCCGATTGTGGCGACAGTTCATCAACGACGGCAAGCAACTGCTATGGCTCAGCGAGCGCGACAATTGGAATCATCTTTATCTCTACGACGTGAAGACATCCAAGATGGTTCGTCAGATTACCAAGGGACCATGGTGTGTAAGGGATATCCAGTATGTGGATGAGAAGGAAGGCACTATATATTTCTCCGCTTCGGGCAGGAATAGCGGCGAGGACCCCTATCATGTACATTATTATAAAATAGGCATCGACGGCAAGAATCTCGTGGAACTTACTCCTGAGCCGGGTAATCACAATGCCATCTACAGCTACGACCGCCGTTATATCGTGGATACCTACTCCACAGTTGCCACGGCTCCTGTCACTGTATTGCGCAATGTAAGCGACGGTTCATTGGTGCGCATTCTTGAGACGGCTGACATATCCCGATTGCAAAAGCACGGATGGGTAGCTCCTGAAGTGTTTGTGGCCAAGGGTCGCGACGGAGTGACAGACATGTGGGGTATCATCCAGCGTCCCACAAACTTCGACCCCAACAGGAAATATCCCGTAATAGAATATATCTATGCCGGCCCAGGCAGTGCCTATACTCCCAAGAGTTTCATCCCCTACAACTGGAATATGACCTCGCTTGCAGAATTAGGTTTCATCGTTGTACAACTGGATGCCATGGGCACATCGTGGCGTGGCAAGCAGTTTGAGGAAGTATGCTAAAAGAACCTCAAGGATGCCGGATTCCCCGACCGTATGTTATGGATAAAGGCAGCCGCCGATATATATCCATATATGGATGCCGGGCGCGTAGGTATCTTCGGAGCTTCAGCCGGTGGGCAGGAAAGTACCACGGCGGTACTGCTCCATGGTGATTTCTACAAGGCAGCCTACAGCAGTTGCGGATGTCATGACAACCGCATGGACAAGATTTGGTGGAATGAGCAATGGATGAGTTATCCCATCGACTCCAGTTATGTGGAGTGCAGCAATGTGGAGAATGCCCACAAGCTCGAGCGTCCCCTTATGCTGGTGGTAGGTGAGATGGACGACAATGTAGATCCGTCGAGCACATACCAAGTGGTGAATGCCCTGGTAAAGGCAAACAAGGACTTCGAACTTGTCATGCTCCCCGGAGTCCACCACACCATGGGCGAATCATTCGGCGAGCACAAGCGCTATGACTTCTTCGTCAAGCATCTCCTCGGAGTAAATCCCCCGAAATGGAATGAACTTCCATAGTTCATTCCATGATATCAGGTTATTTCTTCTCGCCTGGATTGTCTCAAGCTTAAATCTGCGAGCAGTACCGCATGTTCCTCCTCTTTCGGTGCGTCTTTTGGTCGCCAAGCCACGATGAATCGGATGGAAGCAGTGATGACTTCATATCCTTTTTCTGCCCAAAGGCGCAGGTCTGCCTGCATCTTCTGCGAGAGTTGGGCTATAGGCATGTCCGAGTGACAGCAGTAAAGATAGTTGTTGGAATAACGGAGCTTCTGTCCTGCACGGAGAGCAAGTATCTCTTTCTTCCGCGATTTGAAGAAACTGAGGTTAACGTCCCTATGTGACAACTGGAGTACAATCTCGTCGGGCATGTCATACTGATGCTGGCATACGTGGTGCTCATCTGCTGGCATACGGTCGAAAACGGAACAGTCGGTATGGATAAACAGACGCTCTTTGGCACGGGTGGCTCCTACATAGTATCGGCGAAGTACTTCATCGGTTAAATGTTGAGGCTCGGTGATGAGCATAAAGACATCATCAAACTCCCGTCCCTTAGCCTTGTGGATGGTGGAGACAATGACATCGGCGCCGGAAAGGTCGCAGAAGTCCTCTACGGATGACTCGAATATATATTCCTTGAAGTCAGTGATGTATTTAGCCTTGTTTGTCTGTTCAAAGAGCAGGATACATCGTTGAAGGTACTGAAGGCTTGCTGAATCGGAATATTTTTCATAAGTCTTTTGTTTCGCCTTTTCCCACACATCGTCTTGGATAAGAGGTGTGTGGGTGTCCTTGTCTATCATTTTGACGAACATACGCACTTCTGCCATATTCCAAAAGCGGAAATCGTCCATGCTTTGTATCAGTTTACTGCTCAATCCGTGCTTGCGCAACAACGCTATAAGTATGACTGCCTCCTCGTTAGTTTGGGTTAATACGCATGTTTTACCCTTATCACGATGTGACACTAAGTCTTCTACAAGTGGTTGGTACATCGTATGCGACAAGTGATGATGGATGCTGACGAATCCGTCTTTCTTGTTCATAGAGACGAGTGGGGTGGTTTTTAATCTTTCCCTTATTTTACTTGCAAAAGCATTGGCAAAACCGACTATGTGCCCGGCACCACGGTAGTTCTCGGTCATCTCGATGAATTGGCCTTCTGCATCCTTCAGCAGCTGGGACATATAACGGGAGTTGGAGCCACGAAACTCGAAGATGTTCTGGTCGTCATCGCCCACGGCAATCACGCGCATTTCCTCGTTGGCTGTTATGAGGGCTCGCACCAAGGCATATTCCTCCTGACTCATGTCCTGAGCCTCGTCAATAACTAAAACGGTCTTGGCTATGCGGTTAGGCTCCACCTCTCCATTGCCAATCATCTGTGCGGCACGCGCCACAACATCCTTGGCATCGTCGATATTTCCTATCCTGCCAAGCAGATCGAAGCAATAGGAATGGAATGTCTTGATTTCCACAAAGTGGGCAGCATTGCCGATGAGTGCCATCAGTCTCTGCTTGAACTCTATCGCCGATGCGCGTGAGAAGGTGAGCATCAGAAGTTGTTCGTGCTTCACATCCTCAAGCAAGAGCAGCGATGCCAATTTGTGTGCCAACACGCGGGTTTTTCCACTTCCAGGTCCTGCAGCCACCACTATGCATCGTGATTCCTTGTCGGAAATTATCTCCATTTGCTTTGACGAGAGGGAACCAAAGAGTTGCTTATATTTCTCTGGTGAAATGTTTCTTTCTATCTGACTAACTCGTTCTCCTTTGAAATACTTCGACACAAACAATTTGTAATCCATTTGGAAGTAATTCTGAACAAATTTCAAGGCGGCAGCATAATCTCTTACCATCAGATTGGCATATTCTCCTACTATATGCACCTGCTGGATTTTCTGCTTGTAGAATTCGTTGAGCATACGGTAGTCGTCCTGCTTATAGCGCAATTTGTTGTCCTTGATACGTCGAATGTCCATGGCATTGTAGAGTACAAGAAAGCCTCCCTCAAGTTTTAATGCATCAATCTTCGACAAATATAGCAATGCCTCCTCCACATCCTCCAACTGCACATTCTGCATAGTACCAAAGAGGTTTTGACCGTTGGATTTCAAGTTGTTAAGCAGTTCAATCACAGAGAATTGAACACCTATCTTCTTTGTATCTTCTTCAGTGGACGATGGTATAAGGCTGTAGAGCCATTCAATTGTGAACTGGCATATCTCCATGCGTTTTTCAAAACGCCTCAGTGTGAAGCCCATATCCCACTGTCGACTTAGCTTAATATAGCGGGAGGCATCCTCTTTCTTGCGGGTATAGCCTTTTATGGTAAGGAAAAACAATAAGGTACGTATATCTTTTTCTGTGGCAGTATCTATGCCCTCTTTTTGGGCATTGTCGTTAAGTTGTTTATATGAAATACAAATAGATTCATCGGGTATATGCTCGAGAATATAACGCTCGAGTTTCATAAACCGCTCCAGCAGACGTGTTGACTTATGTTCAGTCTCTCCAGCATCCCTCAAAAAGGCGGAAATATCCTTTGAGTCGGCAAGAATACCCTCCTGACGCATACGCTCTACACATGAAATCACTTCGTTCTTGCTCAGTCCGAGTATGTCGGCTAAGTAGTCAACACGCGATTCTGCTTCGGCATCTTGTGCCTTGGCAATATGTTTCTGCGTAATCAGCGACTTTATGATTCTCACAGCCTTTTCTACATCTCCTTCTTCAAAAAGCAAGGATTCGGTGATACGTTTACGTGCCTCCTTCATATTTTTCACGGTGATTCCCGTGGCATAGACATGCGGCACATTGTTTCCGCGTTCCAAATATCCAGCTTGCTCCAGTGCTGCCAAGGCTGTGCGCACTCTCGTCTCTATATCTGAAACTGAGTCGTCCCACCCTGCTTTTCTTGCTATTTCCAAGGCTGAGCAAGAGGTGCGCATACGTTGCTTAGTCATTTCCTTTACAGCCTTCCACACCTGCTGTATCTCACTGATGCTGAGTTTCATCTGGTTGAGCAATATGAAATGCTTGTCAAGGTCGGCATCGCTATACAACACAAAGCAGCGTGCCTCAAGATGAGGGTCACGACCGGCGCGGCCAGCCTCTTGCACATAATTCTCCAATGAATCTGAAATGTCATAATGTACAACCAGTCCCACATCCTTCTTGTCAACCCCCATACCAAAAGCAGAGGTTGCGACGATAATGCGCACCTGGTCATTCATGAATGCATCCTGATTTGCGATTTTTTCATCTGCATCCATCTTGCCGTTGAATGGCAAGGCTTTAAAGCCGTCTCGCGTTAGCTTTTGTGCCAGTTCTTCAGTGCGTCTGGTGCGTGAGACATACACGATAGTGGGGCAGGATGACTCGGATATTAATGAGCGCAATTTCATGTATTTATCCTCATTGGTGTCGGCATGGATTACCGAATAACGCAGGTTGGTGCGGGTAGCGGTGGAGGCGAATATATGAAGGTCGAGGTTGAGTGTCTGTTTGAAATAGTCGCAGATGTCTTGTATCACCTTTTGCTTGGCGGTGGCGGTGAAGCATGAAACGGGTATAGGCTCACTATTTTGTTTTTTCTTTTGATATTGGCTGATAAACTTTCCGATGTAGAGATAATCCACGCGAAAATCCTGCCCCCAAGATGAGAAACAATGAGCCTCGTCAATTATAAAGCGTACTACATGGCGAGCCAGCAAAATTTTCTCTATCGTCTTCGACCGTAGCATCTCAGGGGAAATATACAACAATGAGGCATCGCCATCCAATACTCGCTTGATGGACTCCGAGCGGCTGATGGGATCAAGTAGGCCGTTGATAGTGACAGCATCGGTGATACCTTTCTCTGCCAGATTATCCACTTGATCCTTCATTAACGACTGTAGGGGCGAGATGACAACCGACAGTCCATGCACCGAACGTCCTTCCATCAAGGCCGGCAATTGGAATGTAAGCGACTTGCCGCCTCCAGTGGGGAAGATGGCAAGCACAGACTTGCGTTCAACTGCTGCACGAGCGGCACGCTCTTGCAGCGGCTCACCGTCGTATGTACGGAATTCGTCATAGCCGAAAAACTGTTTCAGGTTGTAATGCACATCAAGTTCCTTGTTACAGTAAGCGCAACCCTCAGTGCAGTGGTTGTGGCGTAGAAGCCGCACGACATTCTCAACATTCGGATAGTTATGCAGAACCCATGGTGGTGTGACGGAACGATGGTCGGTGGTGTCAATCAAAGCTAATGCGTATGCCAATTCACATGGATGTTGGATGATGATGCTATCCATATCTGCATGTTCGCATATCCTGCCGTCAAATTCCGAACGAATAAGTTCTACCAGGTTTTCTTTTGTTCCAGCCTTGGCATTTGCAAATACTAAGAACCCCTCAAACTCTTTCTGACCTTGAAGTAGTGTGGCGAAGATTGTCTTCATGTTTGATGGCAGTTTTTCCCATTGCGCCATCTCGTCCATCAGCAAGTCACGTGCTTTTTCGCAGTCGTTGACCGGGTTGTTAATCTGTTCGCTAATCAACTTGTCGTCTTTCAACAATCTATGATATGGATGCTCAGGAAAAAGCAACGGCGAAACATACAGTGTATCGACAAGCATCCATCTGTCTGTTTTTTCTCCAAAGAGATATTTTGCATCGTGATGTATAATGTTATGTCCACAGACGAAATCGACGTCCTTCAGAAAAAACGTCAGTTCCCGCTTGTTGGCAGAATGATACACTGCCCCGTCCCGTCTAATTGCCCCGATATCATGAATCTTGCGGTCTTTTATCCCCACCTCGACATCCACGAACGCATATCTGGAAGCGTTGTGTGGCGCTTCCTGCAAGTGGACGGAAGGTTTGTCCGCACCACTAAATGCATTTATGATTCTGTTCCAAAAGGACATTTTTTAATTTATGGGCACAAAATTACAAAAAGTATTTTATACTTTGGCATAAAAGAGAAAAAAACTACAAAAATACCTATATATATTAGGTATTTATTAATTAACTATACCTCATTAATCATCCCAAGGTGACAATGTATCCACTGTTCACCTTCTCTTCAATATAACATATATCACCACGGGGGCTCCTATCACTGGGGTGATGGCATTCAGGGGGAGGAGACTGCCTGAAGCGGGAAGGGTGCAGCAAA